>VOFD01002566.1_pt1 | contig 18541 bp, 32 predicted proteins | sample 5384101 | NCBI WGS metagenome assembly VOFD01 (sample SAMN12384723, study PRJNA508395) | human gut metagenome | isolation source: healthy gut C | host: Homo sapiens
ACCTGGAGGTGGTGGTGGGATAGATAGCGTCCATATCGCTTGTCAAAAGGCACGCTTTGTAGAAAAATCCGCAAGGCCGATTCCAATCTCCCATTGCTGTGTGTCTCATCACTCAAATTCAGGACCACTCTGCGCTGGACTTCTGGTTTAAGTTTGATATTGGGATTTCCTGAAATTCCTGTTATATTGGGATCCATTCCAGGACCACTGAAATTTTTCCCCTATCTGATCTACAATCAAGACACATCAAATTCAGAAAATCTGAATTCGCGGCATAGATTGCTTAGCCAGCTCCTGAAGTTTGGGTTCTGTCGGGATTTCTCCCGGCGTCAGTGCGACAATCTTCTGGCAGTTATCCTGCGCATTTTCCACAGTTGCCACGAAAAGAATATTTGCATTTTCCAAAATAGTGCTGCCAAATGCAAAAAATTATGCGTCATCATCCATGCTGATGGCAGGTTGCAGCCCCAACTTGTTTTCCCAGTCCGATGGTAGCGGTGAACGCCGAAGGATTCGAGCGAATTTTGGGGTGCTTGTCGGGCGGTGTAGGCAAGGAATGAGCAGGCCCCTTTTTATGTTCCGTCCAAACCTCCAGAATGAGGATCACCGCCAAGCATGGGCCCTGCTGCAGGCTGTGCCGGAAGGACAGAAAAGCGCCTTCCTGGTGAAAGCGATTCTGGACAGCGCCAGGCAGGACACCTTGGAGTCCACCCTGCGCCGTATCCTGCGGGAAGAACTTCAGACTGTTCCTTCCCAGCCGGTACAGCAGCCGGAGGAAGCCATCCCACTGGAGATGCTGGGCTTCCTCAACACCCTCATGGATGACGGGTAAGATATCCCAAAGCGGCCATCAACATAGCCGTTATTGCTTGTGACGTTTGTTGCCTCTACTTTGGCTGAAAGGTTGTTGGTCTTGGTAATAGCTTTCTCTTGAAATTGCCCGAATCGCTGCCGTTAAAAACCTAAATATCTGCTGCTTGAAAACGTACCCGGATTGTTATCGCATGACGGCGGCAGGACGTTTGCGGCCATCCCAAGAACCTGATCGGCATCATGTACTCCAAAGGAGGACCTTCCTGTTCAAAGCCCTCAACGTGGACGAACGCCGGGTGGAACGTCTGCTGGTGCCAGAAGGTGCGTGAACCCATGCTGGAGGAGAAGATCCGCAGGCTGCCCACCAACACCACCATGGACCGCCTCAAGCGGGAATGGTACGAGGGAGGCGATGGCAGCTACGAGCACTACAACTGGACCCGGTACTACGCCTTGAACCTTCATTCGGTGTTCTATGGCACATTGGAGTGGCGCAGCACCCTCCATGCCGGCAAAGGTGCGCGCCAATATTAGCTGGCGCTGGCCATCTCGCCCAGGCCATCAATCGAAGCGGACGGTGATGCGGAAAACCGAGATCAGCGAGAACCCCGCCTTCACCTTCCGCACCTTTCTTTTGCGCCTTGGCCTCATCGGGCCGGAGTACAAAAATGTTGAACACTGCGGGTCTTTCCCGGCGACAGGGCCTGGCGCTCCCAACGCCTGCAGGGCGCAGCGACAGGGGCCTACGGCTCCAACTATGAACCTGAACCAGATGGCCTTCCGCTGCCCGGACGCCCAGGTGGTGGATGAACTGGAAGGATACCGCCTCGCTTTCTGCATGAATGGCGGCGGGCATGGCGTTGCCACCATCCTGCCGGAGCCGGACAGCTTTGTGGATGGCGTCCTCTGGCGCATTTCGGAACGGGATGAGCACTGTGGTAGACCCGGATGGCCTGAAGCAGGAAGTCATGGCCTATACCATGAACAGCCCCTACAAGGACGTCCCCCACTGCCCTCTAAATCTATCTGGAGGGCATCCTCAATGGCTGCCGGCAGAATGGGATTGAAAGCGCTTCTATTTTGGAAGCAGTCTGGCTCACTCAGCGGGATACGCACCACAAGGTGATCCCCAAAAAAGCCCCGCCAGAAAAATGGCGAGGAACGATAAATCTGCTTTAGCCCCCGTGGGTTGAGGTTTTCCTCAAATCTGCGGGGGCTTTTTTATTTTGCCTAAAAGGAGACTGTTATGAAAAATCTTAAAAAGAGTACTGTCCTTGATGATGGCGGTGCTGCTCTGCTTTGGGCTCTTCCTGGCAGCGCCCTTGCCGCCAAGAATGATTATGACGGGTACCTCGCCATGATCGAATACAAAGACCGCCGTTATTCTCTCAGCGAAAACCTCCCTGCGCCTTTTTGGCGGGCGTACAACCGAGGAATTCTTCGAGCTGCGGATCAATGATTTACGCACATACCGCACCGCCTACTGCATCCAGATGGGTGTACGGGCTAACAGCGGCATCGGCTATGAGTCCTCGGATGATTACGCCTCTTTCACAGAAGAACAAAAGGCGCTGATCAACACTACCCTCACCTTGGGCTACAACATGGAAACCGGCACAAAGTACGGGGGCAGCGCCATAGATGAGTACATCGCCACCCAAATCCTCATCTGGCTCATTGCCCACAACCAGCTTGGCACAGGGTATGAGAGCCAAATCGTAAACGAGATCACCGCCAACAGCCCCGCAGCGAAGCCCATCTTCTATACTCTGCGGGAAAACGTGATGAACTACCGCACGGTTCCGTCCTTACCACAGACGACCCCAGTGCGGTTGGGGCCTATACCCATGCCCTGCAGTACAATGAGAGCACCGGGAAAAATGAAACGACGCTGGTAGATGAGAACAATGTGCTGGGTGATTTCACCTTCAGCTGCCCCGGCGTGGATTTTTCCGTGGACGGAAACCAGCTGCACGTTTCCACCAGTGAGACGGAATTCGGGACCATTACCGCTGAAAAGAGCCTGCCCCTCTTCCATCCCCGGTGTGGTCACCGGCGGCACGAAATACTGGCTGCGGGATACCTATCAGAATGTCGTCACCTTCGATGTGGAGGGCGAGGCCCAGCCGGTGAAGTGCTACTTCTCCCTCGAAATCAGATCCGGCGCCCTGCAGATCGTGAAAACCTCCGAGGATGGCGAGGTTTCCGGCATCCCTTCCACATCTCCGGCAACGGGGTGGAACGGGATGTGGTGACAGGCCCGGATGGGACCATCGGGGTGGACAATCTCCAGGCCGGCACTTACACCATCACCGAGCGGTCACCGGACCGATACGTCCAGCCCGCTTCCCAGCAGGTGACTATTTATCCCGGCCAGACCTCCAGCGTCAGCTTTTCCAATGTACTGAAGAAGTTCACCGTCACCATGGAAAAGGTGGATTCCGTCACCGGGGAAGCCCAGGGCGACGCCTCCCTGGATGGCGCGGTGTACGGAATGTTCAAAGGTGAAACCCTGCTGGACACCTACACCACTTCGGGGGGGGAAGTTCACCACCAAGGAGTACCCCTGCGGCACGGATTACTCCATTCGTGAGATCTCACCCAGCGAGGGGTACCTGCTGGATGAAACCGTCTATCCTGTGGGCGCAGAGCCGGGGAACTTCACGCTGGAACACAACAGTGTCCCCATGACCGCAACAGAGGATGTGGTGCTCGGCTCCATTGCCATTACCAAGCACACCGACCAGCCCGCCATTCCAGAGCAGGACGCTCCGGCTCCTGAGACGGAGTCCCCACTGAGGAAGAAGCTACCGTCCCTGAAGAACAGCAGACTGAAAGCGCAGAGGAAACTCCGCCCCCAGCACACCTGAAAATGGCGCTGTTTGCCCGAGCCTTCCAGCCAGCCGGAGAAAACGAAGCAGCTATCGAGAACCAGGCCGGGGAAAGCAGCGCCACCCCGGAAAACTACACTGTACAGGAACCAGCCGACATTGACCAGCCTGATGCATCCGATGCGGAAGCAGAAGCTGTGCCGCTGGCCGTTACCAGCAATGAGGTGCAGATCGAGCAGCCGGAGGCCGGGGCTGAGTTTCAGGTCACCTGGCCAGTGCCGGCAGCTACGAGAACGCCAAGGAATCGGAACGGGATCTCCTGATTACCGATTCCCATGGTTTTGCCCAGTCGAAGGACCTTCCATACGGCCTGTATGTGGTGCATCAAACCGCTGGCGCCGAGGGGCAAAAATTCGTCCCGGATTTCTCCGTGTTTATTTCCGAGCATGGCAAAACCTATTACTTCATCCTGAACAACCCCACCTTTACCTCCCTCATCCGCTTTGAAAAAGAGGGACGCCGAATCCGGCGAGATCATCCCGCTGGCCGGCACCTCCGTGAAGATCCGCAATGCAGATACCGGCGAATGGGTGGTGCAGCACATCAACTATCCCAGCCCCATGGACATCGACACCTTTGTGACGGATTCCACAGGGACCCTCATGCTGCCGGAGGCCCTGGGCTTTGGAAATTATGAGTTGTATGAGCAGCAGAGTCCCTGGGGTTACGTTCTGGATGATGAGCCTGTACCCTTTGTGGTGGATGGCACTCAGGACGTTGTCACCGTGACCAAGTACAACACAGTGCAGAAAGGCACCATCACCATCCATAAGGAGGGCGAAGTGTTCAGCCATGTGGCAGAAGCCGGTGGCCTCTACCAGCCGCAGTATGAGGTGCAGGGCCAGCCGGGCGCTGTTTACGACATCACCGCTCTGGAGGATATCGTCACCCCGGATGGCGTTGTTCACGCAAAGGCCGGAGAACTGATGGCTGCCCTGACCACAGGGAGCGATGGGACCGCCACATCGGAGCCCTTGTACCTGGGCCGCTACCAGGTTTCTGAACGGACAGCGCCCGCAGGCATGGTGCTGGATCCCGAGCCGAAGGAAGTCACCCTTGCCTACGCTGGCCAGGAGGTGTCTGTCACCACCGCCGATGTGGGCTTCGTCAATGAACGGCAGAAGGTGGAGATCAGCCTCAAAAAGCTGCTGGAACATGATGAGACCTTCTCCATCGGGATGAATGAGGAATGGAAAAACATCACCTTCGGCCTGTTCGCCGCAGAGGAAATCGTCGCCGCCGATGGCAGTTCCATCCCCGCCGATGGCCTCATCGAGACCACCGGCATCGATGAAAACGGGAACGGCTCCTTCAAAACCGACCTCCCTGCGGGGCCTCGCTGTATGTAAAAGGAGATCGGTACGGATGAACACTACCTGTTGAGCGACGAGAAATACCCTGTGGTGTTTGAGTACGCCGGGCAGGACGTTGCCACCGTGCAGCTGGAGGTCAACGACGGAGAAGCCATCGAAAACACGCTGAAGTATGGCAAGGTATCCGGCTGGAAGGTGGATCAGGACGGATTCGAGTTAGGCGGCGCCGTGATCGGCCTGTTCCGCTTTGACGAAACCGAGTTCACGGAAGAAACCGCCCTCATGGTCACCGAGAGCGATCCCGACGGGTACTTTGAATTTGACCGGGTACCCGTTGGCAATTGGGTCATTCGTGAGATTGCAGCGCCGGAAGCCTTCGTGCTGAGCGAGGAGACCTTCTCTGTGGAGATCACTGACAATGGGCAGACCATTGAGATCACCATGGAAAACCAAATCATCCGGGGCACTGTGGAAACCACCAAGGTAGACGCCGACTTCCCGGAGAATACGCTGTCCGGCGCCATCTTCGAGGTGTACGCCGATGTGGACCACAACGGGGAGTTCGACCCTGACATCGACAAGCTGGCGGGTGAAATGGCTGAGTCCGAGGGCGGCATCTATCAGCTGAAGGACTTGCAGTACGGAGATTACTTCCTGCACGAGAAGGAAGCCCCTGAATTTTTCGCGTGACGAGGGGTACTATCCCTTCTCCATCACGGAAAACGGCGCCATCGTGCGGGTGGAAACCGAAGCTGGCGTGGGCTTCCTCAACCATGCGCAGACCGGCTCCCTGAAAGTGGTCAAGACAGCCGATGACGACCAGATCGAAGGCCGCACCTTCAAGATCACCGGCGCCGACTTCATGGGCAACGCCTATGAGCAGGAGTTCCAGACCGACGAGAACGGTGAGATCAAGGTCACCCTTCGGGTGGGCGAGTACACCGTTTCCGAGGTGGCCGGTGAGATGCCAAACAGTATATCCTGCCGGATGACCAGACCGTGGAGATCCTGGCTGGCGAAACCGTCACCGTGGCGATGCACAACAAGCTTGTGCCGGAAGTTCCCACCGTTCCTCAGACGGGGGACAACCCCTGGATGCCCGCAGTTTTGATTGGCCTTTTCCGCTCTGGCGCTGCTGGCAGGCGGCGGGCTCCCCGCAGGCGGCCATGACAGGAACCAGGATATCCGATGAAAACCTTCTTGAAAGGTTTCTGTATCGGTCTGCTGTGCCTGAGCCTGTTGGGACTTCGTGGTTTTTGGTGCTCCAGCCGGGCCTGACCAATGAAGCCGCAAGCCCTAAAAAGAGGAATACACAGTACAACCCCTCCCCGGAGCCGAAAGCCGGGGAGGAACCGGCTGGGAATGAACAAACCAGGCAGGAACAGGGAGCCGGAAGCCATTGTAGACCTCCGGCCCTGCAAGCGGAATACCCGGACATCAAGGGTGGATCACCATTCCCGGAACCTGCGTGGATTACCCTGTCTTGCAAAGCGGCGCCCAACCCCGAATATACTTGCGGCGCACCTAAAGGGGAATGGCGCACAGCCGGTAGCATTTTTCTTTCAGTGGGACTGCACCCCGGAAAGCCGGAACACCGTGGTCTACGGACACAACATGAACGACGGAACCATGTTCGCTGTGCTTCAGAAGATGGCCGATGCAGCGTTCCGGGAAGAACATTCCGAAATCCTCCTGCAGACCAGCGATGGACTGCGGGAATACAAATTGCGGCTGTGCTGAAAACCGATATCACAAAGCTCCGGTTTAACCGCACCGAATTTGCGGATCATGCGGATTTTCTGTTTTTTCAGAAAGAGCTCTTGCACAGTCATTATACGACCCTGCAAACCATCCCCCGGCGAGGACCACCGCCTGCTGACCCTTGTTACCTGTTCCTATGAGTGGGATAGCGCCCGCACGGTAGTCGTCGCCATGGAAGTGAGGTGAACTTGAGCCTATGGAACCGAAAGCCATTATATTATCCTGTTTATGCGCTGTCATTTTAGGCGGCCTTGTTTTCCTGCACATTCGCAACCGCAGGAAAAAATAGCGTAAGAACCAATCGGACGGGGCGCTGCGGAGCGCTCCGTCCCTATTTTTATCATACTGGAGGGATTGATTGAAGAAACTTGGACTTTGGATGTGGTAGCCGAACAGCACCGCACCTTCCTCTCCAACCTGCGCCTGCTGCCGGAACTCAAATGGGCGGCGCTTGGCGATCTGTACCGCCTGCCGGACAAGGAAAAGATACCCTTTAAAGGAGTGGGAAGAAGCCGTATCCTACCTGCTGGGCTGCGAGGTGCATTTTGAAAACTATGAAGCAATCGGGAAAAGCCTGAAGCCCTTTTCCCTGCAAGTGAGGTGATCTGCCAGAATGCGAGTATTGCTTGTAGAACCGGGCAAAGCAGCCCGGCCTGTTGAGATGAAAAACGATCTTCATGAAATGCAGCAAATGGTAGGCGGCCCCATTCAGGCACTTTATCCGTGGGAAGAACCGGTTGCTATTGTCTGCAATGACGAAGGAAAAATATGGGGCTGCCGCTAAACCGTGTGCTGGAGAACTATGACATAATTGCGGGAGCTTTTTTGTCTGTGGTATTCAGGGAGCTTCTCCAGCCTGACTGAAAAAACAAATGCAGAAGTATCAGCAGATGTTTTTAAGCCCTGAGAAATTCATCCAAACACCGGAAGGGCTTTTTGTGTATCCGAATAAACCCGGTGGTAAGCCCAAAACCCCAAAACCAAAAAGCCCCCGAATCATGAAAGATAAAGGAGAATGCCATGAATCAATTTTATACCGCCGAATCTGTTACGGAAGGGCATCCGGATAAGCTGTGCGACCTCATTGCCGACAGTGTGCTGGACGAATGCCTTTCCCATGACGCCCTCTCCCGTGTGGCCTGCGAAGTGCTGGCTACCAAAGGACAGATCATTGTCGCCGGGAGATTACCAGCCTGTATGAACCTTCTATCCCTTCGATTGTCCGTTCGGTTCTCAGAAAAGTAGGCTACAATCCGGCCCGTTTTGCCATCCAGTGCCTCATCCATAAGCAAAGCCCGGATATCGCCGCAGGTGTGGACTGTTCGTTAGAGCAACGAAGAAATGTGGATGGGAGCAGTCCCTCTCTGCAGCTCGGCGCTGGCGATCAGGGCGTCATGGTGGGATATGCCTGTTCGGAAACCCCGCAAATGCTTCCTCTGCCGGTTGTGCTGGCACACCGTCTGACCAGCGCTCTCACCATCGCCCGAAAATCCGGGGCAATTCAAGGACTAAGGCCGGACGGGAAAGCACAAGTCACCGTGGAATATGATGAGGATGGAAAACCATTCCGGCTGGATACCGTTGTGATGTCTGCCCAGCACAGCCCTGAAAGCCCCTGCCGATGAACTCTGCTTCGAACTGACGGATAAAAGTGGTGCTGGCCCCTGCTTTGCAGGTCCTGCCACCGGATGAGGATACAAAAATTTTAATCAATCCAGCCGGAAGGTTTGTGCTGGGCGGCCCGGAAGCCGATACCGGCCTCACCGGGAGAAAGCTCATGGTGGACAGCTACGGGTGTTCGCTCCCCACGGCGGCGGTGCTTTCCGGAAGGACGCCACCAAAGTGGATCGTTCCGCGCATACATGGCCCGATATATTGCCAAAAACCTGTGGCGGCCGGATTGTGTGAAAGGTGCCAGGTTACACTTGCTTATGCCATCGGCAAAGCCCAACCGGTGATGGTGGAAGTAGATACCTTTAAAAACCGGAACGGTTGCGCCGATGACTGTCTGGCAGATGCGGTAAAACGTTTGGTGTTTGGGTTAACGCCTGCGGAGATTATCGCAAAGCTGGATCTGTTATCACCAAGATATACTGGGACCGCCGCCTATGGACATTTCGGCAGGCCGGAGTTCCCGTGGGAACGCACCGATCAGGCGAAAATCCTGCGGGCGGCTGTCATTTAAGTAAGAAAGGGGGATTCCCATGCCCGGAGTCACCGAAGAACAAATCACCGCTGCCAAACAGATGAGCGCCATTGAGTTTTTGCGGCGTTACCGTCCCGGACAACTGGTGAAAGCCGAAAGCCGGGGTGAGTTCCAGCTGAAAGAACATGACAGCTTTAAAATCAACGAAACCACAAGCCTTTGGCATTGGAAAAGCCGGGATGTCGGCGGCAAAAGCGCCCTTGGCTATCTTATTAAGGTTGAGGGGCTGAAATTTGTAGAAGCGGTGCAGACCTTATGCGGGGAAAACCCCAGCTATGTTCCGCCTGTTTCCCAGCCGGAACAGCCGAAGGAATTTCTTTTGCCGCCGGCAGCGGAAAATAACCGCAGGGTGTTTGCCTATCTTTTGAAGCGTGGTATCGACCGCAAGGTCATCGAAGCCTGCATCCGGGCAGGAATCCTCTACGAAAGCGCCGACTACCACAACGCTGTGTTTGTTGGGAAGGACGAAACCGGTACTGCCCGGTATGCTTTTCTGCGTGGTACATATACACGGGGAAACCCATTCAAGGCAGAGGTGTCCGGCAGCGATAAGCGGTTTTGTTTTTGTCTCCCGCCGAAAGGGAAAGCAAAAAACTCGCCATATATGAAGCCGCAATAGAGCCACTCGCACACTTAACGTTGGAAGGGACAACGGACAAATGGCGGCTGTCCCTTGGCGGGATTTATGCGCCTGAAGAAGGAACACAGACAAGCCGGGATATGAAAAAACCCATTGCGCTGGACGCTTTTTCTCGCCCGTCACCCGGAGATTGAAGAAATCGAAATCTGTACCAATAACGATTTTGCGGGAAGGTGGGCAGCCGATCATATTGAGAAAGCCTATCAGGGCAAGTACCGCATGGTCAGGAATCTTCCGGAAAAAGAAGGCTGCGATTATGCCGACCTGACAAAAGAAAGATACGAAAAACAGGCTGTCCGGCAAAGGGCAGCCTGTTCCCGTTAAAAGGAGGTTTTGCAATAGCGGATAAAGAAATTACACTCAAACTTTACTCTCCATTGACAGGAGATTTCCACGAAAATGAAATAGACGAGTATGGCTGGAACAATGGAGTATCCGATTATCCCACGCTGTTTGATGGTACGGATATGGTCTGCTATGAGGAAAGCATCCGCCCTGCTGTAGAACAGTATACCGGAAACCTCATGTCTTACTTTTTATAAACAACGCAATCCCGGAATTAAAGAAAAGGTAATCAGCGCGATTCCTTCGATAGAAATTCGGAACGGAGAATTGATGGGCTGTACAACTGTCGTGCTGAAAGAACCGTTGGCTGACGAAGAAATGGAAGATTTGCAGGATTATCTGCATGGACAGTTTTCCGATGGCTGGGGCGAAGGCTTTGAGCAGCAGGAAATCCAGACTGACGATGGTGTGCTGTATGTTCATTTTGGAGAAGCAGAACCATTTTATTTTGAAGTAGAGCAGATGCAGCCTGCAGAACCCCTGAAAGAGCAGTTACCCCCTCATCGGCCAAAAATGAAATTGGTGGGACAGGACGGGAACATCTTCGCCATTCTCGGCAGGGCTTCCCAGCTGCTGAAGGAAAACGGTCAGCCGGATCAGGCAAAGGAGATGTGTGACCGTGTCTACCAGTCCGGGAATTATTACAAAGCGCTTAATATCATTAGCGAATATGTGGAAACGGAATTATCGGAGAAAACTCATACGAAGTCGAAAAACGAAAAGGAACGGGGTGACGCCAGATGAATCAGAAATACGAGATTACCGACATTGTTCACCCGCAGTACCCATGGCTGCACCGTATTCGGGCCTTGCGGGATGTTCGTGAGGATGTCCATGTGGGAGATCTTGGCGGTTTCGTCCAGTCTGAGGAAAATCTCAGTCAGGAAGGACAGTGCTGGGTTGCGAACAATGCTGTCGCCGCCGAGGAATCCTATATATCCGGTGACGCCATCATGTGGGATTACTCCTGCGCTCGTGGTTGTGCAGTCATTTCCGGAAAAAGCCGAATCGGTGGAGAAGCCATCATAGAAGATCATGCTATCGTAACCTCTGGTTATGTCCATGGAAACGTCCATATATCTGGAAATGCCAAAATCTTTTGCGAATGCTGTTACCGGCGGAACCCCTGTAATCATGGAAAAAGCTTCTGTTTACGGGGGAGCTTGGCGGCGAGATAGAGGTTCATGAACACGCAGTCATTCTGCCCGGAGTCGTAATTGATAACCCCACCATTGATGTGCTCCACATCCGACCAGATGAAATTGTGGTGGAACGAAAATTCAAACGTGAGTCACCTGTTATTACTCCTCCTCCCGAATATCAACCGCACCCTCGTGCCTCTAAAAAGCGCAGCCGAGGGGAAGAACGATAAAAAGAACACTGTAATTTTTTTTAGAAAGGAAGATGCCTCTGAACGAAACGAAAGAACTGGCTCAAATTGTTGACGAAACCATTCTGCCCATGGAACACAGCGGCGGAGATGGTTGGACCATTCTGCACGGAGATACCCTACAGGTAATCCGGGCATTCAAGCCGCAGGTGTTCGACGCCGTTATCACGGATCCGCCCTATGCTTCGGGCGGCTGGAAGCCATCGGAGAAAAACCGCACCACCAACCAGAAATACAGCAGCATGGACGAAGAAAACGCCCTGCCGGATTTTGACGGAGATCAAAAGGATCAGCGAAGCTGGACAAGATGGATGGCTGAATGGCTTTCTGACGCCAGAAAAAGCCTGCAAACCGGGAGCGCCGATTTGTCTGTTCATTGACTGGCGGCAGTACCCTTCTATCACCGACGCACTGCAGTGGGCAGGATGGATCTGGCGCGGCTGTGCAGTATGGGATAAGATGACCTGCCGCCCCCAGAAAGGACGTTTCCGCCAGCAAAGTGAATACATCGTATGGGGTTCCAACGGACCCTATGCCGGTGAATAGACCGGTTGGCTGTTTGCCCGGTGTGTTCCGTTACGCCAATCCTCAAAACAGAATTCATGTGACGGAAAAGCCGCTGCAGCTCATGCGCGATCTCGTGAAGATCTGTGAACCGGGAGGCCGTATTCTTGATCCTTTCTGCGGAGCCGGAACTACCGTTCTCGCTTCCCGGCTGGAAGGATATGAAGCCGTAGGGATTGAAGTCACCGACGCCTATTATAAGCTGGGTTCCGACCGTGTGCGCTTTGCCTTGGAACCCATTCGGAAAAGAAGAAACCTCCGAATAATCTCCATGGCTATCCACGTGGATAGCCATAAACAGACAGTCATACAAGCAGGCTATCCACGTGGATAGCCTGCCCCTTTTATTCAATATATGAAAAGAAAGGAAATCACTATGGAAAAAGCATTTGCCTATGTGTGCGCCGCACCCGATGCCGAGCCCCGCCTGTTAAAACGCTACTGCCGCAAGATTTATGAACTGGGATATGTCCCGATCTGCCCGAAACTTTCGGACAGCCAGTACCTGCAGATGGAAAATGCCGATGAAAAACGGGAATTTCAAAATATTTCCCGTCAGAAACTGTGCCGATGCCGAATGCTGGTGGTATGCGGCAATGAGATCAGCAACTCCATGTCCGCTGAAATCGGTACAGCCGAAAAGCGAAATATTATCTGTACGACGCTGGAAGGTCTGGCAAAAATCAAGGAATCAGATGAACATGACGGGCTCTGATTCCAGCGTGGTATTTTTCCCAGCCGGTGACTGGTTTTGCAAGCATAGCGTTTGGATATCAAACGCATTTTGGGGAGAACCCCAAACCCCCGGCATCCAGCCGCCCATCGAATATAGAAAGAGGTGAAAACTGAATCAGAAACAATATGCTGCATTTGCGGCAAACGCCAAAACACTGGACAGCCTGCGCCGGAACGAGGTGAATTATGTCCCCGGCGTTTTTGAAGTGACAAAGGTCATCGTCTTGGGCAAAGAGGATTTTGAGAAGCTCTCAGAGGACGTCTCCCCGGAATATCCTTTCCTCAAGGATAACCGGGAACTGATGAGCGCCGATCCGGGCGGGCTGTTCCGCTGTCTGATGGTTAGGACCAAAGGAGAACAGGAGGAATATATGCTGATTGCACAGGGGCGAAACAGCCTGTACCTTGGTTATGGAAAGGACTGCCGCAAAGGTAAACCTGCAGGATGTACCAATGGAACACCTTGTGCTGGAAGAACCAAAAGCCTATCAGGAACACGCTGTATTCTACCACCGCCCACATGATTTATCAGATATCAATGGTCAGAATCCAAGACATCCTGCACCAGAGCGCCAGACTGAGTTTCGAGTAGAACAGGTGGTGGTTTTGGCTGATGAAGAATATCGTCAGTTTCAGGAAACCAGATTTTTGCAAGATCAGATTTTCCTGTTTGATTACCAAGACAAGATGTGGTTCGATCCCGGCAGTCTCTGCTGGCACTGTGTACTGGTGAAAGGAGAAACCAGCAGGGACGGAATCCTTGTAGAATCAGAGGGATACTGTTATACCCGATACGCAGCTTTTTGCTTCGGACTGCGGCAAGCTCCGCCTGCTGGATATCCCTGTCCGTTACGAATATCCGGCTAAAGCGCCGGAGCAGAAGAAAAGCCGCAAAAGGAAAGTACCGGAGCGTTAAAAAGGAGTCCCTATGAGAAAACGAAATCACATCATCCCTCTTCACTTAAATAAAAAGGAACTGGCGCATCTGGAAACACAGGTGAAACAAAGCGGTCTGCCCCGTGAGGAATTTCTGCGCACCCTCATCATGGGAGCCGAACTGCGGGCAAAACCCTGCGACCACCATGTGGATCTGCTTCACAAAGTGGCGGGGGCTTTGCAATAACGCCAACCAGCTTGCCAAGGTTGCGAATACTTATGGCGAAGCCAGCCAGCAGAGCGTGGAAGAAATGACCGCTATCGCCCGCCAGGTTTGGAAAGAAGTAAAGGAGATTGGTAACCAACCTGCGGTTGGATGCAATTTGCGCACATAGCCAAGATATGAATTCGTCTAAGCTGCCCGCACCTAAAATTCAGAAAAGGAGAAAACCACTATCGCATATACCAGCGTTATCCCCGTCCACCGCCTTGATAACGCCATCGACTATGCTCTCGATGAGAAAAAATCTTCCCGTGCCGAAAACAGAGAATCGTTGGAAGGAGAGATCGATAAAGCTCTCAATAAAGACCAGTCAGAACAGGACCTGTTCCAGTCAGCCATCGGCTGTACCATAGGCTCTGCCTTTGAGGATATGTGTCAGATCAAAAGATATGGCATAAGGAAAAAGGCGTGCAGGGATTCCATCTGGTGCAGAGTTTGCTCCCGGAGAAATCTCCCCGGAACTGGCGCATCAAATCGGAATGGAATTTGCGGATCGGCTGCTCGGCGGGAAATTTCAGGCGGTGGTCAGTACCCATCTCAACACCAAATGCATCCACAACCATATTGTGTGGAACTCTGTCTCCATGGAAAACGGGAAAAAACCGCAGCAATGAAAAAACCTATGTGACTGGGGTGCGGAAGATTTCGGACGAACTGTGCGTAAAGCACCGTCTCTCCGTCATCCGTACAGAGAAATCGGAACGGGTAGCCCGTCCTTATGCCCTGTGGCTGGCCGAGCAAAACGGTACCTACACATGGAAAACACCCATCCAGAAAGATATCGAAGAAGCGATTGCCGCTTCCCTCACATGGAAGCAGTTCCTGCGGGTGATGGAAAACAGGGCTATGCTTTCCGGTTTGACCGCAAGTACGCCACCATGATCCTGCCGGGTCCCGGGCGCACCGTTCGTTTTAAAACCTTGGGAAAAAACTACACCCCGGAAGCTATCCAAAACCGCATCCTGTATCCCTAAGCCTCCTCACCGGGCTGGGAAACAAACACCTCCTGCCAGCCGCTTCCTTATTCTTCTTGGAGAAAAGCCGCCCCGCAGAATTTCCGGCTTGCGGGCGCTCTACTATTCCTATCTCTACAAGATGGGGGCGCTGCCGAAAAAAGCCCCGGTACCCAAGCTTTGCTGTGCGGCAAGATATCCGCAAGCTGGATCAGCGGATAGAACAGGCTGAATTCATTTTCAAAAACCATATTGAGGACCGCGGGCGGCTTCGTGCCATCCGGCAGAAAGCGGAGGATGAAATCGCAGTGCTTCTAAAAGAGCGCCAGAAGCTCTACCGTTATCAGCCAGATTCCCCGCAGATTGGCGTCCTCACAGAGGAACTCAAAAAGCTGCGGCATACCGTCAAGCTGTGCCGGAATATCGAAACCCATTCCATTGAGATGGAACAGCGCCTGCAGGCAGCACAGCAGGAAGAACAACAGCGGCAGGAAAAGCAGGCACAGGAAGAAAAGAACAAACAAACCCGAAATCGGGAAAATCAAAAAAGGAGATGATCCTATCCATAAAATTCCCACAAGAGAACAGGTGGAACTCATCCGCCGACAATATCCTGTCGGAACCCGCATCATCTTAAATCACATGGATGATTCGCAGGCTCCGCCGCCGGGTACAAAAAGGCACCGTTGCCTATGTAGACGATATCGGGCAGATCGGAGTGAAATGGGATACCGGTTCCAGCCTGTCCCTGATTCCCGGCGTGGATTCCTTTTCTAAAGGAACCTGCGCCGGAAAAAGCAAAACACAAACACTCCAGCAGCTTGGAACGATGAAAGGAGAATGCTGACTGAACTACGGAAGCGATCCTGCCGACCAGATCGTCCGATTTACCCTTGAAGGGACCGAAGTAGCCCTCAAGCTGTCCGGACTGGCGGCGAAAAGAATTTTGCGCTGTTTGTTTATGCAGTGCTGAAAGACCAAAAGAAAACCCATGGCAAGACAAAGGCTTGTCCGAATGCTTCGTGAGCAGCGCCCGTTTAAGTTTTTTAATCTGCCTGCAACGTACATGAAAGAATTTGTGCGGGAAGCCAAAGGGCACGGGCTTTTGTATGTGCCCATCCGTAACAAACAAAAAGCGATTACATCGAATTGGTGGTATTTGCGGATGACGCCGCTAAGATTCAGCGTATCTATGACAATCTCGGCTTGGATTATGTGAAAGCGGAAGCCGGAGAAGCCGCTGTGGAGAAAGCGGTGGACCAGGAGAAGCAAGCTCCTGCCGCTTCCCAACCCGGCAAAACGGAAACTGTCCAAACCGAGCAGGGCGCTGTGGAATTCGAGGTGGGCGGCTTTGAAGATGACTTCAATATCAGTCCTGCCGGGCAGGGTGAAGCCGAAAATTTTACCATTGGCCGGGAGAAGGAATCAAAACCCCGGCAGTGGAAAAGAGTCCGTCCGAGCCTTCCTTGCCCAGCAAAAACTCTTCGCCCGGCTTAACAAACCGTGAGCAGCCGGAGCAAAAGCCTTCGGTGAAAAAAAAAGGAACTGCAGGAGATCAAGCAGGAACAAGTGAAGAAAAAAAGAGGAAAAGGCCAAACAACAGGATCGTCAGCATCCTACTCCGGGCCATTCCGTAAAAAAAGAAGAAAAACAGAAAGGCAGGTAATGCAGTATCGATTTATCAAATTTGATCGGCAGAAAACAGGAAACTCAGCCTCAGCCGGAACAGCAGTACACCAAGGAAGAATATGCCTCCATGAAAGGCTGAACGTGAGGACGCATGGTCAAAGTGGATGCTCAGGCACAGGAAGTGTTCAAAGATGACGCTTCCATGAAGGGCTTTCTTAGGTTTTATGGCTCAGTGTACCCCGCAGAGTACCCGCAACTCTCATCCTATATCACCAGAACAAGGAGATCACCCATCCCCGCACCTTTGATAAATGGAAGGAAGCCGGGCGCTCCATCCGTTCCGGTGAAAAGGGATACACCTTCTTTGCGGATCAGGAATATACCAAAGAGGACGGCACCATAGCGAATGGTTATACCATTACCAAAGCCTATGATATCTCCCAAACCAGAGGTCCACAGCCTCTGCCGCCGCAGAAACATCTGCCGGAAGAAATCATTGCCGCTATGGTAGAACAGAGTCCGGTTCAGCTTGCCATCTCGGATCAGCTTCCCCAAGGGGTACAGGCACAGTATGTTCCCAAACAGCATACGATTTTTGTCCGCAACGGGATGGATGAAACCACCACCATCTGCGCTATCGCACGTGAACAGGCCCATGCCAGCTTCGATACTGTCGGCAGCGGTTACTACCGTCAGGCGTATGCTGCACAGAGCTACTGTGCCGCTTATGTGGTCGCACAGCGGTGCGGGCTGGATACTTCGGCCTTCCGGTTTGACAAGGTATGCGAAAGCTGTGCTCAAATGACTCCGGAAGAAAAGCGTGGTTTCATAAGCGACGTGAAACGGGCGTCTTATTCCATTAACCGGGATATACAGCGCAGTTTTCGGGATTTGGAGCAGACAGTCCAGCCCGATGAGTTTTCGGTAGAAACGCAGAAGCCTGCCAAAACTCCCAAATCCAAATCGGAGAAGGAAACGGAACGATGAAAGCGAACCGCCGGAAGTTTTCCGTTTGTTTTCTTTTTGTGCGGTAGCTTTCTGTCCGCCGCTGTGGTATGGTGAAGCTGAAGAAAATACAGAGAAAGGCAGGGATATCCTTGGAAAAACAACGTCTCTTTAAGATGGGAATGCTGGAAAAGAATTTTCTGGTCAAGGCGCTCTGCGACGCACAAAAATCATCCGGATCGGAAACCTCCGGCGAGGTGCAGGGCCTCATCAATAAAACCGTCAATGCGCCAAAGGGAAAGCTGTACCTGAGCGACACGGAATTCCAGTATGCGGCGCAGTCTTTAAATGGAATGCGCAACGCTTATCTGTCTGCGGGCAGAAGCAGCGGCGGGATTGACCGTGTCCTCGCAAAGCTCATGAGCAGTAAATATCGAAACGTGCCGGTTCGATAAGATTTAAGGTTACCCGTTACCCCGGAACCTGTGGGAATGGCTTTTCCATAGGCTCCGGGTCTTTTTTTATTTTGATCTGAAGAAAGGAAGGATATTTTTTGACTCCATTGTAAAACGAAAAATCCATGGTGGGTATGGCTTCTGCCATTGCCCATCGTCTGGTGGGCAGCGCTTTTAGTGGCTGGAAGCTGGTCAGATGGAATGAGTCTTGTGGATCTGCTGGGAAAGCTTTCGGCAGCGATGAACAGTCCCTTTTCCATTCATTGGACGGATTATTCTCTTCGGTGCCTGTTTTTCTTTTCCCTTGGGTACGGGGTGATCGCCCTTGTGGGGACCTCCAACCAGAAAAACCGCCGCCGTGGAGAAGAACACGGTTCCGCCAAGTGGGGCGATGTGTTTCCAGATCGCCAAGAAATACCGGGATAAAAAGAACCCGAAACAAAATCTCATCTTAACACAGCATTTCCAAATGGGGATGGATGGGTATCGGCACAAGCGCAATACCAACGTACTGGTCATCGGGGGCTCCGGCGCGGGCAAAAGCCGTTCCTATGCCATCCCCAACGCTTTGAACTGCGGGAACTGTTCGCTGGTCATCTGCGATCCAAAATCCGAAATCCTGCGGAAAACAGGTGGGGCGCTGAAAGCAAACGGCTACGAGGTGCGGGTGTTTGACCTGTTAAATCCCGACGCCTCCTTCTGCTACAACCCTCTTGCCTATGTACGGGATGACAAGGATGTT
>VOFD01001682.1_pt1 | contig 18534 bp, 23 predicted proteins | sample 5384101 | NCBI WGS metagenome assembly VOFD01 (sample SAMN12384723, study PRJNA508395) | human gut metagenome | isolation source: healthy gut C | host: Homo sapiens
GGGACAAGCTGTGCGGCTTCGTCTCCGGTACGGCGGAGCTGGCGGCCTGGGACCGGGGGGAGCTGTTCCAGTTCCGCCGGGACACCGCCGACTGGTGCGGACGCCTTGCGGACCTGCTGCCGCCGGAGGAGCCAGGGGACGCCCGCCGCCGGGGCCCTCCATCAGGGGGCCTGCGGGCTGTACCACCTGTGCTGCCACAACTTTCTCCACGGCAGAAGCCGGGAGGCGGTGGCGGAGGCCTGCAAGGCCGCCGTGTTCCTGCTGCAGGCCAAGCTGTATGCAGAGCAGGGGCTCTACTGCCGCCGGAGATCAGACCTGGAACAGCACCTGACCGGGCAGGACCTGGAGATTCTGCAAACTGCCCAGGCCCTGAAAGCAGGGGAGTGCCGGGAGGACCTGACAGCCCTCACGGACCGGCTGTTTGCCTGGTGCCGGGACGTGATCGGCCAGCAGAAAGCAATCTGAACACCAGGGCCCGCCGTTTTCGGCGGGCCCTGGTGTTTTGTGTGATCGGGGGTGGGAGATCCGGTCCATTGCACGGGGATCAGCCATGCCTGCGGCTGGACAGATGCCCCCCTACGGCTCCACCCGGATGCCCAGAATCCGGGCCACCACCGCGGCCTGGGCGGCGTTGATGACGGCGCCCTTCAGCTCCCGGCAGGTCTCCGACAGCACGATCCGGTCCAGGGTGCAGGCCGTCAGGTCCATGCCGGCAAGGCTGGTGCGAAACAGCGCCGCCCCGGTCAGATCCGTCTTCTCCATGGCAGCTTTTTTCAGCCGCATCTCCGGAGAGCGTAGACTCTGTGAAGTCACATTCCTTCACGGAAATACGCTCCCAGACGCCGCCGGAAAAGTTGACATAACGAAGCAGAGTCTCCTCCAGAACGCTGTCCTTCCACCGGGAGCGGCGCAGGTCCGCGCCGTCCCATTTGCAGCCGGAGAGGCGGCAGTCCTTCCAATAGGTGGCGGAGAGGCGGCAGTTCTCCAGGAGACATCCGGTGAAGGTGCAGCCGTAAAAGGCTGCGCCGGTGAAATCGCAGTTCCGCAGGCGGCAGGACTGGAACCGGCAGTCCCGGAAGTCCAGGCCGGAGCCGTCCAGCCCCTCGGCGTTTTCCTGGGAAAGGACCGCGGCGGAGAGCACCTCTCCGGCCTCCCGCGCCGTCTCCAGGGCCTCAGGCAGGCCGCTCATGGGCGGAGTGCCTGCCGGGGCGGGAGCAGCAGCTCCTCAAAGCTCCGGATATACACGTCGCAAAATCCCCGCATGGCGGCCTCGTCCTGGGCGAAGAAACCGTCGTAAACGCCCACCACCCGCATCTTCGCCGCCCGGGCGCCCTTGCAGGCGGAGAGACTGTCATCGAACACCGTGCAGTCCTCCGGTGCCACGCCGTAGTGCTCTGCGGCGGCACGCCACAGGGCCGGGTCCTTTTTCTCCAACCCCAGGTCGTGGGCCAGAGTGACACCCTCAAAGTACTTCATCAGGTCCAGGTGGGTCAGGGCGGTGCGGCAGTGCTCCGGCACGCTGGAGGTCACCACCGCCATGGGACGGCCCTCCGCCCGGCACTGCTTCAGGTACGCCCGGACGCCGGGCTTCACCTCCACATGGGCGTAGGCGTCCTTGGCCAGGTCCATCCACTCGGCGATGATCTCCTCGCAGGATTCGCTCAGGCGGCAGTACTCCTTCGTGAACTTGGCGGCCAGGGGAAGGATGGTATGGGCTACCCCCTCGTAATAGGCGTGGGTATAGGGGAGCCCCCGCCGGGCCAGGAAGGCCCGGTCCACGTCCTTCCAGACGCCGTTGGAATCGATCAGCGTCCCGTCCATGTCAAAGAGCAGCATGGGCCGCCTCCTTTTCTCGGGGAGGAACCGGGTCTTGCCATTTCCGCCCCGTTGTGTTAAAATTTTTATTTGTTCGCGGCTTTTGATCCCGGACATCAAATCTACGGAGTTTGCAAAAAGTATAGCATAGATCCTGGTGAGGAGCAAGTCTGATGAAAGTCAACCACATCCGTCAAAATGTATTCCCCGTGCTGGCGGCCCTGATCTGGGGCACCGCCTTCGTGGCCCAGAGCGTGGCCGCCGACCATGTGGGTCCCTTCACCTTCACCGCCGCCAGAAGCGCGGTGGCCTTTGTGTTTCTGCTGGTGCTGTGTCTGGTGTTCCGCTGCCTGCGGCGGCGGGATTTTCAGGAGGAGGCCCAGGCCCGGCCCGGTTCCTGGCGGGATCTGGCCATCGGCGGTATCTGCTGCGGCGTGGTCCTGACAATGGGCACCAACCTCCAGCAGATGGGGCTGGAGACCACCACCTCCGGCAAGGCCGGCTTCATCACGGCCCTCTATATTGTCATCGTGCCCATTGCGGGGATTTTCCTCCGGCAAAAGGCGCCCCGGGCGATCTGGCTCAGTGTGGCGCTGGCGGTGGTGGGATTGTATCTGCTGTGCGTGCAGGAGTCCTTTTCCATCACGGAGGGGGACTGGTACGTGCTGCTGTGCTCCTTCTGCTTCGCCGGACACATCCTGCTGATCGACCACTTTACCCGGAAGGTGGACGGGGTGGCCCTGTCCTGCGTACAGTTCCTGGTGATGGCGGTGCTCTCTGCCGGGCTGATGCTGGTGATGGAGACGCCTGACTGGGCGGGGCTGCTGGCCTGTATCGGGCCCGTCCTGTATGTGGGCGTGTTCTCCAGCGGCGTGGGATACACCCTCCAGATCCTGGCCCAGAAGGACTCCAACCCCACCGTGGTTTCTCTGCTGCTGAGTCTGGAGTCCGTGTTTGCCACAGTGGCCGGGGCGCTGATCCTGGGGGACCGGATGAGCGGGAAGGAGTATTTCGGCTGCGTGCTGATGCTGGCGGCGGTGGTGCTGGCTCAGCTGCCGGACTTCCGGAAAAAGCAGGCGGTACCGGCGCCGGAAAACTGAATCGTTCAGCAGGGACGCCGGTTTTGGGCGTCCCTGTTGATTTTTGGTTGGACAAACGCGGCGGCTTGTGGTATACTGCTATCCTGTATGAGTATGTAGCGAGGTGATTTCATGCGCATCGACGTGCTGGGCGTCGGCTTTGACAACGTGACCATGGCGGAGGCCGTGGAGCGGGGGATGGAGCTGGTCCGCAGTCCGGGCCCCCACTATGTGGTGACCCCCAACCCGGAGATCGTGGAGGTCTGCCGGGAGGACAGCGATGCCTGCGCCGCTGTCAACGGCGCGGATCTGGTGCTGCCGGACGGCATCGGCGTCATCAAGGGCGCGGCTATGCTGGGGACGCCTCTGAAGGAAAGGACGCCGGGCGTTGAATTCGCGACCCATTTGATGGATAAACTGGCGGAGGAAGGGAAGTCCCTCTACCTCCTGGGCGCCAAGCCCGGTGTTGCGGAGCAGGCGGGAGCGAAGCTGGCCCAGGCCCATCCGGGGCTGCGGATCGCCGGCACCCACGACGGGTACTTCCAGGAGGACGGGCCGGTGGTAGAGGCCATCCGCCAAAGCGGCGCGGACGTAGTGTTCGTCTGCCTGGGCGCGCCCAAGCAGGAGAAGTGGATGGCGAAAAACGGCGCCGCCACAGGCGCCCGGCTGTTGTGCGGCCTGGGGGGCAGTCTGGACGTATTCGCCGGCGTGGTGGAGCGGGCCCCAAAATTCTGGACCGACCACGGGCTGGAGTGGTTCTACCGCCTATGCAAGGAGCCCCGCCGCATCGGCCGGATGATGAAGCTGCCGCTGTTTTTAATGCATGTGAAGCAGGAGAAGAGACACAGATGAGCGGAAAACTGATCGTATTCGAGGGTACCGACGGCTCCGGAAAGTCAACCCAGGGCCCTGTGCGAGACCCTGGCCCAGGAGGGGATCGCTTATCCGGGAGATCGATTTTCCCCGGTACGGCAAACCCCTTTGCCGAACCGGCGAACCCGGCTCTACCTCCACGGAGCCCTGGGCAACAAGCCCGGGGACGTGAACGCCTACGCTGCGTCGGTGCTGTACGCTGTGGACCGCTTCGCCTCCTACAAGGAGGACTGGGGCAGCGTCTATGAGGCAGGAGGGTTTGTCCTGGCCAACCGCTACACCACCTCCAACGCCGTCCATCAGGCCTCCAAACTCCCGGAAGGGGAGCGGCGGGAATTTCTGGACTGGCTGTTCGATCTGGAGTACGGCCGCATGGGCCTTCCCAAGCCGGACCTGGTGCTGTACCTGGATCTGCCCACGGAACTTTCCGAGGCCATGCTCCGTCAAAGACAGCAGAAAACCGCCACTCACTGCCGACATTCACGAGCAGGACGAGGCTTACCTCCGCGCCTGCCGGGAGAACGCCCGCGAGATTGCCCGGATCTGGGCTGGTCGGTGATCGACTGCGCTGCCGGGGACGCGCCCCGGACAGTGGAGGACATCCGCCGGGAGGTACTCTCTCGGGTGGAGCCGCTGCTGAACTAGGGGCTGTCCCCGCCGCGAAGTGGGAAAAGGGGCGGGGCCGCCCCGTTTTCGCCGTTTGGACCTCAGCAGCAGGTGTTGCAGCCGTCGTTGCCCACACCCGCAGTTGTTGCCACAGCCGCAGCTATTGCCGCTCGAGGTTCCCGCTGCCACAGCAGCAGCACAGCACGACGATGATGATGAGCCACAGGCAGGAACAATTGTTGTTTCCGTTGTTGAAGCACATATCTGTCACCTCGCTTTGAGACATTCTATGCGGCGGACTTGCCCAAAGGGAGCCTGGCCGCTGAAAAATTTCCCGGTCGGGGAAATTTCTTCCCCATCCCGGGACGTTTCCGCGCGCCGCCGGGGCGAGAAAAATGGAGGTTTCCTATGTCTGATTACAAAAACGGAGATACCGCCAGCTGGGACGCGTCCCAGGTGCGCCGCAGCCAGGCGGGCCATACGGGAGGAGCCAGGGCAATCCGTCCCAGCAGCCGCAGCGGCGGCGGCGCAAGCGTCGCCGGATCAACCCGGTCCTGTATATCCTGTGGTGCTGGTGGCCTCGGCCATCCTGGCTGGCGTGGGCTGGCTGCTGGCCAGCGACCTGTGTGCTTTCAGCCGGGACATCCCCTCCACCACCAAGATCACCATTGAGATCACCGCGGATGACGACATGGGCAGCATCGCGGAAAAGCTGCAGGACGCCGGACTGATCCGCTACAAGTGGTTCTTCCGCCTGTTCGCGGCCGTCACCGGCGCCAGCGAAGAGGTGGGCATCGGCACCTATGAGCTGAACACCGACATGGACTACCACGCCCTGATCGCTGGGATGCGCAGCTCCTCCGGCAACCTGAGCGCGGAGACGGTGACCGTCACCATTCCGGAGGGCTACACCGTCCGCCAGACCATCGCCCTGCTGGCGGAAAAGGGCGTCAACACGGAGGAGGCCCTGACCGAGGCCGCCCAGACCGGCGATTTTGACTACGACTTCATCGACAACGAATCCGAGGACCTGAGCCGACTGGAGGGCTTCCTCTTCCCGGACACCTATGAGTTCTACGTGGGACACAACGCCAAGGACGCCCTGGACAAGCTGCTCCGCAACTTTGTCAGCCGCATGGACGAGGATCGGATGACCCAGGTGGAGGAGTCCAGCTACTCTCTGGAGGAGATCATCACCATCGCCTCCCTGATCGAGGAGGAGACCGACGGCACGGATCAGGCCAACATCGCCTCTGTCATCTACAACCGGCTGGAGGGCTCCGGCAACAAGCAGGGGACCTACGGCCTGCTGCAGATCGACGCCTCTCTGCTGTATGCGCTGCCGGACCACACCGGCGCCATCACCAGCGCGGACATGCAGCCGACTCCCCCTACACAACCTGTACCAGAACGCGGGCCTGCCGCCCACGCCCATCTCCAACCCGGGCCTGGCGTCCATTGACGCGGCGCTGAACCCCAACAGCACGGACTACTATTACTATGCTCTGGGCACCGACGGAAAGCACCACTTCTCCACCACCCTGGCGGAGCACAACGCCTTCGTAAACAGCAGCTCGAGTATGGCGGTTGAGCGGATGAAGCCGGAGCTGCTGGCTCCGGCGGGGGATATGGAGCGGCTGCGCATGGCCGTGCTCTATGGCGCGGATGCGGTGTATCTGGCGGGCACCAGCTATGGGATGCGGGCCTTTGCGGGGAACTTCTCCGATGAGGAGCTGCCCCATGCGGTGACCTTGGCCCACAGCCACGGCGTCCGGGTCCACTGCACCATCAATACCATGCCCCGGAACGACGAGGCGGCCCGCCTGCCGGAGCATCTGGAACGGCTGGCGGACGCCGGGGTGGACGCCCTGATCGTGGCGGATCTGGGGCGCCTTCACCATGGCGGGGAAGTACGCCCCCCGCTGTCAGCGGCACATTTCCACCCAGGCCAGCATCTGCAATTATGAGACCGCCCGGGCCTGGCACGACCTGGGCGCGCCGGGTGATCCTGGCCCGGGAGCTGAGCCTGGAGGAAATCCGCACCATCCGGGAGAAGACCCCGGGGGAGCTGGAGATCGAGGCCTTGTCCACGGCGCCATGTGCGTCAGCTACTCGGGGCGGTGCCTGCTCTCCAACTATATGACCGGGCGGGATGCCAGCCGGGGGCGCCTGCGCCCAGCCCTGCCGGTATCACTACGCCCTGGTGGAGGAGAAGCGTCCCGGAGAGTATTTCCCGGTGTAAGAGGACGAGCAGGGCACCTATATCCTCAACTCCCGGGACATGTGCATGATCGACCACCTGGGGGATCTGTGCGGCGCGGGCCTCTCCAGCTTGAAGATTGAGGGCCGGGCCAAGTCCGCCTACTACGCGGCCATCGTCACCGGGGCCTACCGCCACTGTTTGGACGCCGCGGCGGCAGGGGAGTCCGTCGATCCCGTGTGGCGGGACGAGGTCCTTCACCCCACAGATGAAATTCTATATGGACCTTCCCAAGGCGGTGCCGCCTGTATTCCCTGGTGCGCCGCGGGGTGGACCTGTCAGCCAAATGAGGAAAAACGAGGAGAGAAGACTATGAATGCAGATGTCGTCATCGTCGGCGCCGGCCCCGCCGGTATCTTCACTGCTCTGGAGATGATCAAGAAGGGCAGCCGCCAGAAGATCGTCATGGTGGAAAAGGGACAGCCGGTGGAAAAGCGCCACTGCCCCAAGGATAAGACCAAGAAGTGCATAAACTGCAAGCCCTACTGCCACATCACCACCGGCTTCTCCGGCGCCGGCGCCTTTCCGACGGCAAGCTGTCTCTCAGCTATGAGGTGGGCGGCGATCTGCCCACCCTGATCGGGGAGGATATGGCTCAGGAGACCATCAACTACGCCGATCAGATTTATCTGGAGTTCGGTGCGGATGAGCATATCGAAGGTCTGGGCCATGAGGACGAGCGCAAGGAGATTCGCCGCCGGGCCATCCAGGCGGGACTCAAGCTGGTGGACTGCCCCATCCGCCACATGGGCACTGAGAAGGCCCAGGGCATTTATCTGGCCATTGAGCGCTTCCTCCAGGAACATGGCGTGGAGATGTATTTTGGCTACGAGTGCAGCAACCTGATCCTGGAGAACGAGGTGTGCAAGGGCGTCGCCATCTCCAACGGCAAGACCGATCTGGAGATCTACGCCAAGCACACCGTGGTGGCAACCGGCCGCCGGGGCGCCGACTGGCTGGAGAGCCTGTGCGCGGAGCACGGCATCGCCCACGAGCCCGGCACTGTGGATATCGGCGTGCGGGTGGAGGTGCGCAACGAGGTCATGGAGACCGTCAACCGGGTGCTCTACGAATCCAAGCTGGTGGGCTATCCCAGGCCCTTCAAGAATAAGGTCCGTACCTTCTGCCAGAATCCGGGCGGCTTCGTCAGCCAGGAGAACTACGACAACGACCTGGCGGTGGTCAACGGCCATTCCTACAAGGAGATCAAGAGCGACAACACCAACCTCGCCATCCTCTGCTCGCATAACTTCTCCGTGCCCTTCAACCAGCCCATCGCCTACGCGCAGAAGGTCGGCGAGCTGACCAATATGCTGGCCAACGGCCACATCCTTGTCCAGCGCTTCGGCGACATCCTGGATGGCAAGCGGACCTGGCAGAAGGAGCTGGCCCAGTCCAACATCCGGCCTACCCTGCCGGACGCCGTGGCGGGCGACATCACGGCCGCCATGCCTTACCGGGCCATGATCAATATCATCGACTTCATCCAGGCCATGGATTACGTGGTGCCGGGCTTCGCCGCAAAAGAGACGCTGCTATACTCTCCGGAGCTGAAGTTCTACTCCAACCGGGTGAAGATGGACACGGACTTCAACACCAGCCTCCAGGGACTCCACTGCCTGGGCGACAGCTCCGGCTGGACCCGGGGTCTGATGATGGCGTCCGTCATGGGCATCATCGGCGCCAACGGGGCGGGCAAGTCGACCTTCCTGCGGATCAGTCTCAATTTCGGACGGGGAGCACGTGGACCTGGAGCCCACCACCGGCGAGGGATCTGGAGCCTACCACCGGTTCCCCCAAGGACCCGCATGAGCGTATTGAAGCAGGACCACTTCCAGTACGACCTACACGGTGCTGGACACGGTCATCATGGGCAACCAGCACCTCTACGACGTGATGAAGGAAAAGGACGCCCTGTATGAGAAGGAGGACTTCTCCGATGCCGACGGCGTCCGGGCCAGCGAGCTGGAGGCGGAGTTCGCCGAGATGGCGGCTGGGAGGCTGAGAGCGACGTCTCCCGCCTGATCCAGGGCCTGGGCTCTCCGATGACATCCTGTACAGCGAGATGAGCACACTCACCGCCAAGGAGAAGGTGAAGGTGCTGCTGGCCCAGGCGCTGTTCGGCAAGCCCGACATCATCCTCCTGGACGAGCCCACCAACCACCTGGATCTTCAGGCCGTGGAGTGGCTGGAGGACTTTCTTGATGGAGTGCGAGAGCCTGACCATCGTGGTGAGCCACGACCGTCACTTCCTGAATACCGTGTGCACCAATATCGTGGACGTGGACTACGGCGGCATCAAGATGTATGTCGGCAACTACGACTTCTGGTACGAGTCCAGCCAGCTGGTTCAGCGGCTGATCCGGGACCAGAACCGGAAGAACGAAGACAAGATCAAGGAATTCCAGGAGTTCATCGCCCGCTTCTCTGCCAACAAGTCCAAGACCAAGCAGGCCACTGCCCGCCGTAAACTCCTGGACAAGCTGACGGTGGAGGAGATGCCCGCCTCCTCCCGGCGCTATCCCTTCGTGGGCTTTACCATGGATCGGGAGCCCGGCAAGGAGATTCTGGCCGTGGAGGGCCTTACCAAGACCGTGGACGGCCGGAAGGTGCTGGACAACGTCAGCTTCCGGGTCAACAAGGGGCGACAAGATCGCCTTCGTGGGCGAGGATGAGATCGCCAAGACCACCCTCTTCAAGATCCTCATGGGCGAGATGGAGCCGATGCGGGCACCTATAAGTGGGGCACTACCATCACCACCAGCTACTTTCCCCCTGGACAACTCCGCCTTCTTCAACGACTGCGAATTGAATCTGGTGGACTGGCTGGGCCAGTACACCGCCGACAACGCGGAGGAGGGCACCGAGTCCTTCAAGCGCTCCTTTCTGGGGCGGATGCTGTTCTCTGGCGACGACGTGTACAAGCCCGTCAAGGTTCTCTCCGGCGGTGAGAAGGTCCGGTGCATGTTCTCCCGGATGATGCTCTTCGGTTCCAATGCCCTGATGCTGGATCAGCCCACCAACCACCTGGAGATTACTATCCCGCTTGGTATATCCTGCAGGTCATCCGGCAGGACGGCGTGGAGTTGTGGTCCGCCGGAGCCCATCCGTCCCATGCCGGCTGGACCAGCGTATTTGCCTGCAAGATCGATGGCGAGGACTACCTGCTGCAATACGAGCCGGAGATGTACCAGGGCTGGGCGGAATACGCCTATGAATTGTGGGCCTTTGATGGGAACGGGCAGGCATACACATCGGACAACAGGTCGGTAACCTTTGACATCAACTTTGGCCGGGAGGAACACCAGTTTGACCCGGAGGCCATCGCCGGGTTTTTCTGGGAGCTGCGAGGTCTCCTCCAGGACAGCATCCTTTTGGCCAGCACGGAAAACGGGGAGTTCCAGACTGGTATTCCGGGGCTGGAGCTGCAGAATTATATATTCAGCGATCTGCTGTCCCTGGACAGCCTGGAGGCCATGGAGGCCTCGGTCCGGCAGCAGGAGGCGGAGCTGGGCGCTGCATAGCAGAACAGGCGGGAGTACTCCCGCCTGTTTTCATGAATTTTCAAATCCGGCCGTCAAATTTGCGCCCGCTCCAGCGTCATAGAGAGCAGAGGGACAGGAGGAACGCCATGCTGGAATATCTGGCAACCATGGAGACAGCGGATGATCGGACCAGGTTTGAATCGCTGTACCTGGCCTACCGGGGGCCTGATGTACCATGTGGCCTATGCCATTCTGAAAAATCCACAAGACGCGGAGGACGCGGTGCACCAGTCCTTCGTGAAGCTGGCGGAGCACATGGTGACTATCCCCGACGGCCCCTGTCCCCGGACGCGGAATCTGGTGGTGACGGTGGCGGAGCGGAAGGCCATCGATCTATATCGCTCCCGCCAGCGCCATCCGGAGACGGAGCTGGATGAACAGACCCGTCTGGCCCGCACCGCCGGAGGGCGGCAGTCTGGCCGATGCCATGGCATCCCTGCCGCCCCGGTACCGGGAGGTGCTTCTGCTAAAATACTACAACGGCTATTCCGCCCGGGAGATCGCGGGATTTCTCTCCGCCACCCCTGATGCCGTGACCCAGACCTTGCACCGGGCCCGGAAGAAGCTGGCGGAAATTCTGGATGAGAGGGGGGAGACGCCATGATGATCTCAGAGGAGGCCCTGTACGCGGCGGCGCCGGAGGCGGCGGAGAAATTCCTCTCCGCTCTGCCGGACCGGGAGGACTGCGTCCATGACTTCTCCCCGGACTTCGAGGCCCGGATGGCGACGCTGCTCCGCCGTCAGCGGAGACGGCGGCACTGGCGGGCCCTGCTGGCGGCGGCCGCCGTGCTGGGCGCCCTGGCGGCGGGACTCTCCGTGGGGGCGGGGGACCGGACGGACTGCCAGATCTACTGGTCCCAGACAGACGGGGAACTGCGGTACGTTATCCGCCTGGAGCACACCACCACCCGGCCTTTCCAGGACGCCCAACTGCGCTGTGTGCCGGAGGGCTTCATCCTGGTCCGCGGCAGCACCAGTGAGATCCGCGGGGAGCGAAGTCTGGCGTACCGAAGGGGGGAGGATGCCTCCTTCACCCTGATGCAGACCCAGGGAGAGGACCTGGTGGGTTCCAAGGGGACCGCCTGCCAGGGCTCTGAGGTGGAGGTCAACGGCCGCCTGGGCCTGCTGGTGGAAGAGGAGACGGACAGCACAGAAAAAAGACCTGCTGTGGACGGACGGGCCCTACATCTTCGCCCTCCATGGGAAGGGCCTGTCCGCCGAAGAGCTGCTGGAGATTGCCAGGAATGTGACCTGGTGACAGGAAAGGAAGGAATCTGATGAAACGCAATTACATTCCCTTTATCGCGGGGCATGAGCACCATGCTGCTGTTGGTAGGGCTGGTGGGGGCCTCCCTGGCGGGGGAGACCAGGCCGCCCGCTGTCCCTCAGAGCGGAACGCTGAACGGACAGGTGGCCTACGGCGAGGCGGGTGTGGCTCTGTTCGGCAAGGAACAGGTACCTGCCGGCGCTGCCTGGACTACGGAGGACGGAGCGCAGATCCCCACTGTGCTGACCTACACTGATGAAAACGGGGAGGACCACTACTTCATCAGCGCCGAGACCGCGGCGGAGGTGCTGGACATGGTCTACGGCGCGGTGTACCGGGAGGACCTGAACTGCATTGATTTCGGCACTGAGGCGGCCGTAGATGCGGAGGGCAATCCCCGTCTGGACGGGAACGGCCAGCCCATCTACTGGACGGGGGCTGAGTTCTTCTCCAGAAGGACCACGCAGAACGAAGACGGCACGGAGCGCATCATCGCCATCGGCAACCAGAAAGCGGAGATTCAGGTGGGGGACGGCACCTCCGTCATCGTCGGACACGGGCTGGAAGAGGACTCGCCCATCCGGGAGGAACTCATCCAGCGGCAGATGGAGACGCCCACCGTGCCGGAGTATGGCGTCAGCTGCGGGGTGTTCACCGAGGTGGACCCGGCGGTGCTGGATCCAGCCGCCTATCTGGGGCGGTTCGTGGACGGCGTGGCCCTCCAGGGGGCGGATCTGACGTACACCTTCCACTTCATGCCGGAGCTGCCCCTATGCCGCCCTGGTGATCGAGAACCAGGGGACCAGGACATCCTGGTGCGTGTCTTCCGCCCCTGGACCGTGGGCCATATCAACCAGGAGCTGTTCTCCATGGTTCGCATCCCCGCCGGGGAGACGCTGGTCCGGGCTTTCCAGGTCCAGGAAGGGGAGAGCGCCGACCTGCGGAACAAGCTGACGGTGGAAATCACCGGCATCGGCGATGGAGAGGCCCAGGTGCGCCTGTCCTCGGAGCAGTACGGCGGCAGTACCCGGAAATAAACCGAACAGCAGCCGCCCGGCGAAAGCCGGGCGGCTGTGGCTTATACTCTGGAGGTCAGCCCGTGCTTTTCCAGGGCCGCCCTGATTTTCTCCAGCCCGGCCTCGGTGGGGTCGCACAACGGCAGGCGCAGGGGGCCCACGTCCCAGCCCAGCAGGTTCAGCGCCGTTTTGACGGGGATGGGGTTGGATGACGTTGTCCATGATCTCGGGCATCCGGTCAAAGGTCTTGCCGGCACCGGAAATGGCCTGATAGGTGCAGACCAGCGCCTTGCTGACGCCGAAATCCTTCATCAGGGGGTGCAGGGCGGGCACATAGCTCTGCAGGCTGCAGTTGGACTTGACGGCGATGAAGCCGCGCTTGGTGCCCAGACGCTTGCGCTGAGCGGGGATGATCTCGATGTGGTCGGCGTTGATCTCCGGCACAACCATCGGGACATCCGGGGTGAAGCGGTTAGCGCTGTTGTTGGAGACGACGGGGCACTCTGCCTTGGCGTAAGCCTCCTCCAGAGCCTTGATCTCGGCCTTGGGCATATTGACGGCGTCCGCCACGGACCGGGCGGTGGAGGAGACGGAGGGGAGTGCCTCTATTATGACGGCGAGCTGGCCCAGGCTACTACCACTCCTCCGACGGCGGTGCCACCGAGGACGCGGGAGAACGTCTGGGGCACCGACGTGCCCTTTCTCCGGGGAAAGGAAGACCCCTACGAGGCGCAGATCTCCATTCCTGATTACAGGTGGACGGTCACCTATACCTGGGAGGAGCTGACCTGGGTGCTGCAGAACAGCGGCTACGACATCGGGGACGTGGTGGACGCCTATGTATCGGAAGTCACCGATCTGGGCAACGTGTATTCCGTGACCTTTGTGGACAGCCGGGGAAAGACCCTGGTCCGCACGGGGGACGATGCCCGGATGGCCTTTTACAGCACCACCCTGGGCAAGAACGTGCCCAGCCTGCGGTTCACCATCTCCGGCGGCACCGGGGGCGGCAGCAGCTACGCGGTGAACAGCGCCTCCGGCACCCTGTCGGCTCTGGACGGTGCGTCCGTCATCTCCGGCAGCGGCACCGTCAGCCGCCTGGAGGGGGAGGACCACGCCGCCATCTCCGCCTCCGGAACGGCGGACCTCACCGGCGGCAGCTCCGGCGGGCGGGGCTCCGCCTCCCGGGGCGGCATCACCATCACCGGCACCGGAAACGGCCACAATGTGGGCATGAGCCAGTACGGCGCCAAGGCCATGGCGGGGCAGGGCCACGACTACATCGACATTTTGGAATTTTATTTCACCGGCATCCGTGTCCGGTAATGAGAAGGAAGCAACATGAAGACCAGTGATTTTTACTACGACCTGCCCCAGGAGCTGATCGCCCAGACCCCCATCGAAAAGCGGGATACCTCCCGTCTGATGACGCTGGACCGGGTGAGCGGCGCCACGGGCCACCACCATTTTTATGACCTGCCGGACTTTCTGAACCCCGGCGACTGCCTGATCCTCAACAACTCCCGGGTCCTTCCGGCCCGGCTGCTGGGTCAGCGTCTGCCCGGCGGCGGCGCCTGCGAGGTGCTGCTGCTGACCGACAGGGGAGACAAGGTGTGGGAGTGCCTGGTCCGCCCGGGCCGGAAGCTGCGCCAGGGCACCCGCCTGACCTTCGGCGAGGGGGCGCTGACGGCGGAGATCGTGGAGGTGCTGGAGGAGGGCGGCCGCCTGATCCGCTTCGACTATGACGGCATTTTTCTGGAAATACTGGAACGGCTGGGGAAAATGCCCCTGCCGCCCTATATCAAGGAAGAGCTCCAGGACACGGAGCGGTACCAGACCGTCTACTCCAAGGACGTGGGCAGCGCCGCCGCCCCTACGGCAGGGCTCCACTTCACCCCGGAGCTGCTGGAGAAGATCGCCGCCAAGGGCGTGGGCATCGGCTATGTGACCCTCCATGTGGGTCTTGGGACCTTCCGCCCTGTGAAGGAGGAGAGCATTGAGGACCACCCCATGCACAGCGAGTACTGCACCATCCTCCCAGGAGACGGCGGACCTGATCAACGGCACCCAGGCCAGCGGCGGCCGGTGCATCTGCGTGGGCACCACCTCCTGCCGGACGCTGGAGTCCTGGGCGGCGGAGGACGGCCACATGGAGGCCAAGTCCGGCTGGACGGACATCTATATCTACCCCGGCTACCAATTCAAGGTGATGGACGGCCTGGTGACCAACTTCCACCTGCCCGAAAGCACCCTCATCATGCTGGTGTCCGCCTTTGCCGGGCGGGAGCATGTGCTGGCCGCCTATGAGGAGGCGGTGCGGGAGAGGTACCGCTTCTTCTCCTTTGGCGACGCCATGTTCATCAGCTGACATTGCCGCGCCCGGCGGGCCTGCCGGGCGCTTTTTCAGAGGAGGAACCCCATGCTGGAGCTTCTGCACATTGAGAATATCGCGGTCATCCAGGAGGCGGACATCCAGTTCCGCCCCGGCTTCAACGCCCTCACCGGCGAGACCGGCGCCGGCAAGTCCATTGTCATCGACGCCATGGGCGCGGTACTGGGCGGGCGCACCTCCCGGGACCTGGTCCGCACCGGCGCGGACCGGGCCTTTGTCAGCGCCGAATTTTCCCAGGTGCCCGGTGATCTGGCCGGGTTGGCGGAGACCGGAGCTGCCCCGGACGAGAACGGCGAGCTGCTGCTCCAGCGGGAGCTGACCTATGAGGACGGCAAGAACACCTGCCGGGCCAATGGCCGCCCTGTCACCGTGGCCCAGCTGCGGAGGATCGGAGGGGAGCTGCTGAACATCCACGGCCAGCACGACGGCGCGCAGCTGCTGGATGAGGAGCAGCACCTGAGCTATCTGGACCGCTTTGGCCGGACGGAGGCACCCCTGGGGCGGTATCAGGCGGCCTATGAAGCCATGGCCGACTTACGGCGAAGATTCGGGCCCTCCAGATGGACGAGGCGGAGAAGGCCCGCCGCATGGACAGCCTCCGGTTCCAGATCGACGAGCTGGAGCGGGCCCAGCTGGTGCCTGGGAGGAGGAGAGCCTCACAGAGCGGCGGGACCTGCTGCGGAACGGGGAGAAGTACCTCTCCGCCCTGTCGGGGGCGGACTACTGCCTGAACGGTGGGGAGGAGGGAGGCGGCGCCGTCTCCGCCCTCCGGGACGCGGAGGAGGCCCTTGCCGGTGTCCGCACGCTCTCCGGAGACATGGGGGAGCTGTACCAGCGCCTGGAACAGCTGCGGTGTGAAGCCTATGACCTTGCCGAGACCATCCGGGACAAGCGGGAGGAATTCGACTTCTCCCCGGCGGAGCTGGACGCGGTGGAGGGCCGGTCCGATCTGCTGTACCGGCTGAAAAAGAAGTACGGCGCCACGGTGGAGGAGATGCTGGACTACCTGGAGAAGAGCCGCCAGGAGCTGGACGACATGGAGACGGCGGACGACACCCTGGCCCGGCTGGAACAGCAGCTGGAGAAGGCCCGGAAAGCCGTCCTGGCAGCGGGGCGGAGCTGACCGCACGCCCGGAAAGCGGCGGCCGCCGTTCTGGAGGAGCGCATCCAGTCCGAGCTCCGGGACCTGGACATGCACAAGGTCCGGTTCGCCATCGACTTCGGGGAGAAGGAGCCGGGCCCCGACGGCTGTGACGCCGTCCGGTTTCTGATGTCTGCCAACACCGGGGAGGACTTGAAGCCCATCGCCCGGATCGCCTCCGGCGGCGAGCTGGCCCGCATCATGCTGGCGCTGAAAAACGTGCTGGCGGAGGAGGACGCCGTGGGCAGCCTGGTCTTTGACGAGGTGGACACCGGCGTATCCGGCCGGGCGGCCCAGAAGGTGGCACGACGCCGACAACCGGCCCCTGTCCACCTACACCTTTCAGGACATCCGGTTCCTCCACATGCTGGGCACCATCCGGCCTTAGGCAATCGTTTGCGCAAAATGAACAGGGAAAACCGGCTGGGAGGGAGCGCCTCTCAGCCGGTTTCTTTTGCTTTTTCCTTGATTTTTTCACGTGTGACAAGGGATTTGCCTTTGCAGCGATCCGCGAGGGATTCGTTGTCAATGTGGGTGTAGATCTCCGTGGTATTCAGATGGTCGTGACCCAGGACCTCCTGGACTGCCCGCACATCCACGCCGTTTTGCAGCATCAGCGTGGCGGCAGTGTGGCGCAGCTTGTGGGAGGAGTACTGCCGCCGGGTCGATGCCCGCCTGGCCCAGCCGCTTTTTCACCATGGCGTGGACCGTGGACCGGCTGATGCGCTCGTTCTGAGCGGACAGGAACAGCGCGTCGGCGTCCCGGCCGGTGATGGGCCGCCGCACCGCCAAATATTTGGCCAGGGCCTCCTGACAGGCGTCGTTGAGGTAGATGATGCGCACCTTGTTGCCCTTGCCAAGGACCCGCAGGGAATCGCCCTGAATGTCCCGACGGTTCAGGCCCACCAGCTCGCTGATCCGCAGCCCGCAGTTAAGGAACAGCGTCAAAATGCAGTAATCCCGCTCCTGATTTTTCCCGTCCACGGAGTCCAGCAACTGCAGGCTCTCGTCCAAGCGTCAAGTATTTGGGCAGGGTTTTTCAGCTTCGGCGAATCCATATCTTTGACAGGATTTTCACGAAGTAAGTGCATCTTGTTGGTCAGGTAGTTATAGAATGACCGGATCGTAGCGATCTTCCGGGCCCGGGACGCGGCGTTCAGGCCGTAGCCGGAATTCCGGCTGTTCTGGTGCTGGACCCGGTCCCGGCTGAGGTACGTCATGTAGCCGTAAATGTCCGTCAGGGTCACGGAGGCCACGAAGTCCAGATCCACGTCCGTAATGTCGATCTCATCCAGAGACCGGTCACACAGGGACGGGTCCCGGGTCTGCTTGAGATAGCGGAAGAAATTCCGCAGGTCCAGAAAGTATTCGTCCACAGTCCGCTTGGAGTGGGCTTTGATGGTCTCGTGGTACGAGAGAAAGTCCCGCAGAATCTGCGGCGCTTCGGTGCGGTAATCAGCCATAACGGTGTCAACTTGCGGGCAGATACTCCGCGCAGCCGCCGGAGCGGCTGCTGGGGGGTTAGGTCGTGCCGGGGGCCTGAAACGGGCCCCGGAGCGGTTTGGCTCTTCCCTAAATTGAACAAAATTTTTATTTTGTTCAATTTTCTATCTCCCCGCAAAACCTCCTTCCCTGACAGGTCTTTTGAAAATTTCCCGGCCGGACCGCAGCCGCAGCGCCGGCGGCACACGCCGGAACGCGCGGCGCATCTCCGGACCGGACATAAAAACCGCCGCTTTCGGCAAAGCTAGTCCCAAATCCATGGAGATGGGATGATGTGTATGAGTTTGATTCCCTGTACCAGCCAATGTGTGTATCAGCAGGACGGCGTCTGTACGCTGGACAGCGCCGCCGCGGCGGGCGTGCCGTCTCTGGGCGGCGCCTGCGTCCACTTCATCCCCGTGAGCCAAGCGCGGCTCGGATCGCCTCACCGATATTCCGCACCGGGATCAGACGAAGCCCTCCGCAGGCGCGGCCAGTCCCCGGTCCGGCGGGACGGAATCAGGCACGGCAATAAAGCCCAGCCGCCGGACCTCGCTGACCCGCTGGCCCAGCTGGCTGACGGACCGCAGCTCTCCGGTGAGGCCCACCTCCCCAATGGCCACCAAATCCGCCGGCACGGGCCTGTCCAGATAGCTGGAGGCCAGGGCGATCACGGCCGCAAGGTCCGCGGCGGGCTCGTCCAGGCTGAAGCCGCCGATGATGTTGAGGTACGCGTCGCAGGCGGAGACCTTCAGGCCTCCCCGCTTCTCCAGCACCGCCAGCAGCATGGCGAAGCGGTTGTAGTCGAAGCCGTTGCTGGTGCGCCGGGGGTTGCCCAGCACTGCAGGCCACCACCAGCGCCTGAACCTCCGCCAGCACCGGCCTTGCGCCCTCCATCACACAGGTGACGCAGGTCCCGGGGGCGTCCCCCGGCCGACCGGACAGCAGCATCTCCGACGGGTTCTCCACCTCCACGAGGCCGCTGTCCCGCATCTCGAAGACGCCGATCTCATTGGTGGCGCCGAAGCGGTTCTTGGCCGCCCGCAGGATGCGGTAGG
>VOFD01001346.1_pt1 | contig 18524 bp, 29 predicted proteins | sample 5384101 | NCBI WGS metagenome assembly VOFD01 (sample SAMN12384723, study PRJNA508395) | human gut metagenome | isolation source: healthy gut C | host: Homo sapiens
TCAAGGCCCTCATGGGGGATTCCTCCGACAATGTCCCCGGGGTGGCCGGGGTGGGGGAGAAGACCGCCCTGGCCCTCCTCCACGAAAACGGCACCCTGGCCCAGCTCTACGCCCGCCTGGAGGACGGCACCCTGGCGGCCAAGCCCGGGGTGAAGAAAAAGCTCACGGAGGGGAAGCAGAGCGCCTTCCAGTCCTATGACCTGTGCACCATCCGGCGGGACGCCCCCTGGACTTTACCCCCGAGGAGAATGTGCGAAAACCCGTCAACGCCGCCCCCTGCGGGAGATTTTCCAGCGGCTGGAGTTCAACAAGCTCATCCAGCAGATGGGCCTGGACCAGGCCGAGGCCCCCAAGGCCGAGGGGACGGCCTGCACCGGCCCCTGCGCCCTGGAAACCGTGACCAGCTCCGCCCGGTGCCGGGAGCTGCTGGACCAGTGGCAGGGGCAGACGGTGGCCGTGCTGGCCCTGCCCGACCTGTCCGCCCTGGCGGTGGCCTGGGGAGCACGGGGAGGAGGCCGCCCTCTTCCGGGAGGAGGACCTGCCGGAGTACGAGACCTTTCTGGCCGGCCTGCTGGCCCCGGAGATCCCAAGCTGGGGACAACATCAAGGACGTGATGGGCCGGGCCTGGCCCGGGGCTGGAGGCCAAGGGTTTCGTCTTTGACGGGGCCATCGCCGCCTATCTGCTGGCCCCCACCGACGGCAGCTATGAACTGGACAAGGTGGGCCGGCAGTATTTTGACGCCGACTTCCCCCGGCCAAGGACTACCTGGGAGCCAAGGCCTGGAAGGACCAGGAGAGCGCCGCCAAGGCCGGGGCGGCCATGGCCAGCCACGCCTGCCTCCTCTTCGGGCTCTACGACCTGCTCCCCGGCAAGCTGGCCCAGCTGGGCCTGACAAAAGTGTATGAGGAGCTGGGCCCCCCTGTGCCCGGTGCTGGCGGAGATGGAGCGGGCGGGGATGCTGGTGGACGACCAGGCCCTGGTCCACTTCGGCCAGATGCTGGCGGATCGACCGCTGCCAGGGCGAAACCATCTTAAAAGACCAAAACCGGCTACTCCACCAACGCCGACGTGCTGGAGAAGCTCCGGGGCAGCCACCCTATCATTGAGGAAATTCTGGAGTACCGCCAGCTGACCAAGCTGAAGTCCACCTATGTGGACGGGCTGGGCAAGGTGATCGCCCCTGACGGGCGCATCCACACCTCCTTTCAGAACACGGTCACCGCCACCGGGCGGCTCTCCTCCACCGAGCCCAACCTGCAGAACATCCCCGTGCGCACCGAGCTGGGGGCCGAGCTGCGGAAGATGTTTGTGCCGGGCCGGGGAAGGTGCTGGTGGACGCCGACTACTCCCAGATCGAGCTGCGGCTGCTGGCTCACATGGCCGAGGACGAGCACATGATCGCCGCCTTCCGTACCGGGGAGGACATCCACACGTCACCGCCTCCCAGGTGTTCGGAGTGGAGCCGGACCAAGTGACCCACGAGATGCGCCGCCGGGCCAAGGCGGTGAACTTCGGCATCGTCTACGGCATCTCCGCCTTCTCCCTGTCCCTGCCCTGGGGGGTACGCCCCCCCTGATCCCGGTCCACCATGTGCGGGGCCACATCGCCGCCAACTACATTGCCCATCCGGAGCTGGAGCCGCCCTTTGTCTGCCTGTGCGTCTCGGGGGGAACACCATGATCGTGGACGTACGGGGCTACACCGACATGGAGATTCTGGGCGCCACCCGGGACGACGCCGCGCGGGGAGTGCTTTGACAAGACCGCCCGGGTCATGGGCCTGGGCTACCCCGGCAGGGCCCCCTGGACCGGGCTTCCCAGGCAGGGGATGACAAGGCCTTTTCCTTGCCACGGGTTCATATCCAAGACGCCCCCTGGACATGTCCTTCTCGGGGCTGAAAACCGCCATGCTCAACCTGATCCACAATACGCAGCAGAAGGGGGAGGACCTCCCCGTGGCCGACCTGGCGGCCTCTTTCTCCGCCGCCGTCAGCGACGAGCTCATCCCCGGACCATGGCCGCCGCCCGGGACCTGGGCTATGGCAAGGTGGCTGTGGTGGGGGCGTGGCCGCCAACTCCCGCATCCGCCGGGACCTGGAGGAGGCCTGCCGCCGGGACGGCTGCACCCTCTACCTGCCCCCCTGAAGCTCTGCGGGGACAACGGCAGCATGATCGGCAGCCAGGGCTATTACGAATACCTGGCGGGGGTCCGGGCCGGCGCCGATCTGAACGCCTACGCCAACCGGGACATCTCCCTGGGGTATCCCGGCCCCTGATCCGAATTTCAAATGAAATTCTTTCCTTTGAAACACGCACGCTGCGCGTGCTGGCGGTGCTTCGCACCGCCCCGTCTCATACAAAACTCGACGCGCTTCGCGCTATAAAAACGAAAGTTTTTTAACGAGTTTTCGTATGAGGGGGAAAGTTTTGCACAGAATTCCACAGGGATGTGGAAAAAACGGTGGAAAGTGTGGATAACTTTCTGTAGAATTTGTAACCGTTTTGATAAAGTTTGGGGAGGGAGCCCTTGAAAATCAGGGCTTCCGCTTCCCGTATACAACCGGTATAGAAAAATTAGTTGACGGGAAGGGGGTTTCGTGTTAAAATTATCGTTGCGAATTCGCTACTGTAGCGTAGTTGGTAGCGCAATTGATTCGTAATCAATAGGTCGCCGGTTCAAGTCCGGCCAGTAGCTCCAAGAAAGCCCTTGAACTGCAATGGTTCAAGGGCTTTTTGCTGTTTTAATGTAGCGTTATTCTTGTCATTCAATTTGTGATACTAATTTCAAATGAAATTCTTTCCTGAAGCACGCACGCTACGCGTGCTGGCGGTGCTTCGCACCGCCCTCGTCTCATACAAACTCGACGCGCTTTCGCGCGATAAAACGAAAGTTTTTAACGTTTCAGTATTCTGTGTCTTTATATGTCTTAATATACCGCCAACTTTTTGCACAACATCAGAGAGCATATGCCGCGTCTCGTTTTTTTTTCGACAATGAATTAAGCCTCGTTCTTCAGTTTCCGTCGTAACGATATTGGACCCTTGTAATATTCCAACTGCACAACATTGGCGCAAGGTGCATCCTCTTTTGGCCTGGGGCGTTTGCCTGGGGGCATCTTCCGAAACGGAAACACTGCCGCCGGAACCGCCGAGGGCGAGTTTGATCTTATCATTCATCATCTCGCTAATGAGGTCGCGCAGCGCTTTTTGCAAAACAGGGCGGAATTTCTCAACGACGTTTTGGCTTTTCTGCCCGGAATAGGAATCTTTCAAGAACAGGCGAACAAACTCGTCAGAAGGGGACGCCAGCTGAGCCTGGAAGAGTTCCTTGAACCGCTGAACATACTTCAGGTCGGAGGCCGTATTAAAAATAGAATCGACATCAAACTCTGATTTGCAGAATTTTTTAAGCTCTGGGACTTGATTGTCACGCAGGTCCAGCATGTTAATGGTCAAAAACGGATCTTTGTCCATGATATTCGGTTTGTCGAGGTCTGTGTAGAATCTGTATTCCACCCCGTTTGTCAGGATGCCAAATTTTGCAGGGGTCGTTACAAAATAGCCAAACAGGTGGGCGTCATGCCGGTCTAATGTCTCGGTAACGGATTTACATTCAATCAGGATCACGGGTTTTCCGTCTTTCATGATAGCATAGTCAACTTTATAGTGATTTCTGTTTCCGAAATCCGCAGTGAATTCAGGGACGAATTCAGCGGGGCTAAACACATCGTACCCAAGCATGGCGAAGAAGGGCATGATAATAGAAATCTTTGTGGACTCTTCATTGGTGATCGTGTCCTTCAAAGAAGTCACTTTTTGGAAAACTGCTTCAGTTGGTCAATAAAGTCCATAATATCCTCTCTTTCTATCCTTTTCTCAAAACGCTTCTGGCAACCGGACAGAATGCCGTGTGATTACCCGCCTGAGGCATGTGAAAGACAGATTGCTGCAGGCGTCAATCAAAGGGGCGGCGCCTTCCCGGGGAATCGCTGGACCTTCCTGGGCGTTCAAGCGGGTTTTCTTGTGTTCCTCCAGAAGCTGCTGTTTCCGGTCAGCGATGGTCACCCTCGGCTGATCTGTGGGCATCTAAGATATCTTCTTTATAAAAATATCATAAGTTTACCGCTTGTGCAAGAAAGTGCACGTAAAATATACGAAAAAAGTAATATGCTGTTCAAAAAAGTTCTGAACCGCAGTGGCGCAAAGGCTCCTTGCTGTTTTGCGGGGAAAAGGGCGAGGGGAAGGGGCGTCGGGGGAGATCTTTGGGAAAATCACGGGTCCGGCCGGAATTTTTGTTTCCAAATTCGCCAAGCTCTGCTATAATAGCCCCAAGAGACAAAAGACGCGGCGGGGGAGCAGGCGGGGCCTCCGGGATGCCGGGAGGGCCTGTGGGCGTTCTGCCGCTGCAAAGAGTCTGGGGGCTGAGGGATGAATATAAATTATGAGAACAATATTTATATCATAGATGACATGTTCCGCCTGGTGGAATTTGACAAGGCGGTGGCCGACCGCCACCCGGGCATCCAGGTCGGCGACCTGTGCTATCAGGCCATTATGAAACAGGAGGCCCCGTGCGCCCACTGCCCCATTGCGGACGGCTCGGACAACACCTCCGTCATCTATCACGATCCCCTTTACAACGGGTTTGTGGAGGCCGCCTTTGCGAGCTGACCGGGGAAATACTGCGTGACCCGCCACAAGGTGGGCGTGGAGAGCGAACATATGAAGCGGCAGATCGAGCGCTCCATCGGCTTCTTCGACGCCTACAGCCATGTCTTTGTGTCCACCTATTATGTGGAGTTTTCCACGCGAACCTATTCCGTCTTCATCCGGGAAAGAATGATTGACGAGCGGTTCAGCAGGGACAACAAATGGGAGAGCTTTGACGACTATATCCGCAGCTTTATCCACGAGGACGACCGGGAAAAGCTCTTTCAGGCCAGCCGGATCGAGACCATGCGGGCGCGGCTGCAAAGGGAGACCCGCTACGCGGTGGTGGTGCGGGAGCTCTCGGCGGAAGGCATGCGGTGGCTCCGCTTTGAGGTGAACCGCGGCATGGACGACGACCACGCGGCGGTGAGCTTCATGGACGTCTCCGAGGAGCGGGAGACGAAGATCAAGCTGGAGCAGATGGATATCGTGAAAGCCCTCAGCCGGGATTTTACGGAGATCGCCCAGGTCGATTTGGAGAGCAACACCTCCATCGCCTTCAAATTCCGCGGGGAAATGGTGGATTATGACAACCGGGTGGCCCGCAGGTATGATGAGGTGTGGACGAATTTTGTGGAGAAATACGTGCACCCGGAGGACCGGGAAAGGCTGCTGGAGCAGGTCTCGGGCCGGCGCTTCGGCAGGCGCTGAAGGAGGAGGACACCCTGGTGATCCCCTTCCGGGTGGTGCTGAAGGACAAGATCGTTCACTGCCAGACCAAGTATGTCCTGTCAGACAGCGACGGGAAGCATCTGATCATGGGCATCCGCAACGCCGACGCCGAGGTCAAGGCGGAGGAGGAGCGGAGAAAGATCCTCCAGGACGCCCTGGTCGCCGCAGAGCACGCCAACCGGGCCAAGACCACCTTCTTCAACAACATGAGCCACGACATCCGCACCCCGCTGAACGCCATCATCGGCTTTACCGCCCTGGCCGCGGCCCACATTGACAACCAAAAGCAGGTGGCGGACTACCTGAAAAAGATCTCGGTGTCCAGCGAACACCTGCTCTCCCTGATCAACGACGTTTTGGACATGAGCCGGATCGAAAGCGGCATGGTCAAGATCGAGGAAAAGAACGTCCACCTTCCGGACGTCCTCCACGACCTGAAAACCATCATCCAGTCCAACGTAAGCGCCAAACAGCTCGAGCTCTTCATCGACACCGTGGATGTGGTCCACGAGGACATCATCTGCGACAAGCTGCGGCTGAACCAGATCCTGCTCAATCTCACCAGCAACGCCGTGAAGTTTACCAAGCCCGGCGGCATGCTCAGCATCCGCGTGATCGAAAAGGCCAACGCCCCCCAACGGGTACGCCAGCTATGTCTTCCGGGTGAAGGACTCCGGGATCGGCATGAGCAAGGAATTCCAGAAGCACATCTTCGAGCCCCTTTACCCGGGAGCAGACCTCCACCGTCAGCGGCATCCAGGGCACCGGCCTGGGGATGGCCATTACGAAGAACATTGTGGACATGATGGGGGCGCCATCTCCGTGGAGAGCGAGGTGGGCAAGGGGTCGGAGTTTACCGTCTGCCTGCAGTTCCCCATCGGCAGCGGCCCGCTGCGCAATGCGCACATCCCCAAGCTGGCCGGCCTCCACGCCCTGGTGGCCGACGATGATTTCAGCACCTGCGCCAGCGTCACCCGGATGCTGGGGAAGATCGGCATGCGGGCGGAATGGACCACCTCCGGGAAGGAGGCCGTCCTTCGGGCGCGGCTTGCCCTGGAAAACGACGACGAATTCAGCGTCTATATCATCGACTGGATCATGCCGGATCTCAACGGCATCGAGACCGTCCGGCGCATCCGGGCCATCATTGGCGAGGGCAAGCCCATCATCATCCTCACGGCCTACGACTGGACGGAGATCGAGGAGGAGGCGCGGCTGGCGGGGGTCACGGCCTTCTGCTCGAAGCCCCTGTTCCTGTCGGAGCCCAGGACGCCCTTTTGGGACACCTCGAAACGGACGAGGAAGCGACGGAACCCCCCGAGGAGGGGTTCGGGGCAGAAGGATCCTCCTGGTGGAGGACAACGCGCTGAACCAGGAGATCGCGGCGACCATTTTGGAGGAAAAGGGATTTTTGGTGGACGTGGCCGAGGACGGGACCGTGGCCGTGGAAAAGATGGCCGCCGCCCCCAGGCCAATACGACCTCATCCTCATGGACATCCAGATGCCGCGCATGGACGGCTATGAGGCCACCCGCCGAATCCGCGCCCTGAAGGGCAAGGGGAGATCCCCATTTACGCCATGACCGCCAACGCCTTTGACGAGGACCGGCAGAAGGCACTGGAGGCCGGGATGGACGGCCACATTGCCAAACCCATTGACATTGCAAATCTGACGCAGATTTTGAACGAAGCCTTACAATGAATCAGTTCTTTCAGGAAGGTAGACAGAACGATGAAAAACAAGATCAAGCATTTCTTGACCGGCAGCCTGGCCTGTGTGTGTATTGTGTGCATTGCGGCGTTCGCGGTGCTGGCGTTTTACCTGAACTGGCGAAACGATCAGGCTGTCACCCAGCTGGGCAATATTTACATGTCCAACATCAACACCCGGATCTCCATGCATTTTGGGGCCATCAGCGACCAGTGCCTGGGCCCCATGAAAACCTTTTTGCGGAAAACACCCCTCCCTCCTGCGAGGACAGCAAGGAGGCGTATTATGAGTGGATGACCTACTACGGCAAGAGCCGGGACTATGAATCCGTGTGCTGGTGTGACGCCGAGGGGAACTTTGAGATGATCTACGGGGACGAGATTGTGTTTTCCAGCCCCTCGACCTTTCTGTCGACCATGGCAAGCGGGGAGGGCCGGGTGGCTGTGGGCAACAACAGCGCCGGGGAACAGGTGGTGCTGATGTGCGCGCCGGTGAGCATCGACATTCCGGGCATGGAGGACTGCATCGCCATGGTGGGTGAGCTGCCCATCAGCTATCTGTCCGACATCCTCTCCCTGGAGGATGAGGACGCCTTGGTCTATTCCTTTATCATCCGCAAGGACGGCACCTTTGTGGTGCGCAATTCCGCCGCAGTGCGGGACAACTATTTTGACCGGGTCCGCGCCGTCTACGAGGAAACCGACGACCAGACCCCGGAGGAGTACATCACTGAGCTCCAGGCCGCCATGCAGGCCGGCGAGGATTACTCCACCATGATTCAGGTGGACGGCGAGCTGCGCGCCGCCTCCGCCATCGTCTGCGGGGTGATCCTGCTGACCCTGATCGCCCTGTTCCTGCGGTACTTCAGCCTGAACCGGGTCCAGGTGAGGGAATTGGAGGAGGCCAAGCAGTCGGCGGAGGAGGCCCGGATTGCCGCCGAAAAGGCCAGCAAGTCCAAGGGGAGTTCCTTTCCAACATGAGCCATGATATCCGGACCCCGATGAACGCCATCATTGGCATGACGGCGATCGCCACGGCCCACATAGACGACCCCAGCAGGTGCAGAACTGCCTGAAAAAGATCGCCATGTCCAGCCGGTATCTGCTCGGACTCATTAACGACGTGCTGGACATGTCCAAGATCGAGAGCGGGAAGATGGCCCTGAATGTGGAGCTGGTCTCCCTGCGGGAGGTTATGGACAGCATCGTCAACATCGTGCAGCCGCAGATGAAGGCCAAGCACCAGAAGTTCAATATCACCATCTTCGACATTACCTCGGAGAATGTGCACTGCGACAGCGTGCGGCTGAACCAGATCATGCTGAACCTGCTGTCCAACGCCATCAAGTTCACCCCCGAGGGGGCTCCATCGAGGTGACCATTCACGAGGAGCCCTCCCCCAAGGAGAGGGCTATGTCCGCATCCGCATCCAGGTAAAGGACACCGGCATCGGCATGTCTGAGGAATTCCGCCCATATCTTCGAGTCCTTTGCCCGGGAGGACAGCAAGCGCATCCACCGCACCGAGGGCACCGGCCTGGGCATGGCCATCACCAAGTACATCGTGGACGCCATGGGCGGCGAGATCACAGTGGAAAGCCAGCAGGGCGTGGGCACCCGGTTCCAGGTGATCTTGGACCTGGCAGCGGGCGGAGGAACAGATCGAGGAGATGCTCCTGCCCGCCTGGGACATCCTGGTGGTGGACGACGACCGCCAGCTGTGCGAGAGCACGGTGGATCCCCTGCGCTCCATCGGCATCCGGGCCGAGTGGGTGCTGGACGGCGAGGACGCTGTGCGCATGGCCACCCGGCACCACAGGGAGCACCAGGATTACCATGTGATCCTGCTGGACTGGAAGCTTCCCGGCCTGGACGGCATTCAGACCGCCCGGGAGCTGCGCAGGCAGCTGGGGGACGACGTGCCCATCCTGCTCATGTCCGCCTATGACTGGACCGAGATCGAGGACGAGGCCCGGGCGGCGGGGATCAGCGGCTTCCTGATGAAGCCCCTGTTCCGGTCCACCCTGTTCTATGGACTCAAGCCCTACGCGGACGCGGAGGAGGCCCCGTCGTGGAGGAGGAGAAGGCGCCGGAGTTCTGCGACAAGCGCGTCCTGGTGGCCGAGGACAACGAGCTCAACTGGGAGATCGCCAACGAGCTGCTGAGCGACCTGGGCCTTACCCTGGAGTGGGCGGAAAACGGCGAGGCCTGCGTGGAGATGTTCCGGCGCGCCCAGCCGGGCTACTATGACGCCGTTCTCATGGACATCCGCATGCCCATTATGGACGGCTATGAGGCCACCGACACCATCCGCGCCATGAACCGGCCCGACGCCAACCTGCCCATCATCGCCATGACGGCCGACGCCTATTCCGACGACATCCAGAAATGCCTGCGCCACGGCATGAACGCCCACGTGGCCAAGCCCATCGACATCAACGAGGTGGCCCGTATCCTGAAAAAGCACATGAAGAGCTGAGCGCCCCAAGAGGAAAGCAAAGCGTCAAATCAAAAAGAGGTCAGGCCGGCAGAGGGAACTGCCGGCCTGACCTCTTTTGGAAACCCGCCAAAAGCCGCCTCCCTTTGGAGACGGCAAGGTTTGACAAAACACGGCGCGGTATGGTATTCTGAGGCTGCCCCCTTCGGGGGGGACAGAAAGGCGCTGTTACAGAAGCGGCGGTTAGCCCCACCCCTGCGAACTTGATTCGAAGGGAGGGGTGCCATATGGGGAAATTCCTTTGGAAGTTCTTGGTATGCTTGGTCGTGTTGGCCTACATACTTGCCATAAAGCTTGCTGACCGCTTGGGTACCAGCCAAACGGTCAGCGTAACATGTTTTTACCTGATTGCTTTGAGCTAACCGCAGTAGCAGCGCCCTTTCTGTCTTCATTATACCATCCCGCCCCGGTTTGTCAAGCGCACGAAAATTGACAACACGCGGCGCGATATGGTATTCTACGTTTGCCCAACGGGGGGCCGGAAAGGCGCTGCACATACGGCAGGCGGTTTAGCCCACCCATCCTCCCGCGGGAGGAGGTGAGGCGAATGCCCATTACGATCACGGTACATATCGGTCAGTACACCGTAACCATCCGGATCAAAGGCAGAAACCGCCACTCTGCCAAGTGACGGTTTCAATGCTTTTAGTATTTTAACCAAGTTACTGGGCTGAACCGCTTGTAGCAGCGCCCTTTCTGTGTTTAGAATAGCATCCCCACCCCGGTTTGTCAAGCGCGCAGAAATTGACAAAACACGGCGGGTATGGTATTCTGAGGCTGCCCCTTCGGGGGCCAGAAAGGCGCTGTTACAGAAACGGCGGTTAGCCACTCCCTGGAAAGGGGGGTGAGGCTGTGTGGAGAAATTTCTTTGGAGATTTCTGGTGTGTTTGGTCCTTGCGGCCTACATACTGACCATAAAGCGTGCTGACCGCTTGGTTGCCCCCAAACGGTCAGCATAAATTGTTTTTCTGACTATTTTGGGCTAACCGTCGTGACAGCGCCCTTTCTGTGTTTAGAATAGCATCCCTGCCCCGGTTTGTCAAGAACACGAAAATTGACAAAACGCGGCGGGGTATGATATTCTGAGGCTGCCCCTCATGGGGCCGGAAAGGCGCTGCACATACGGCAGGCGGTTTAGCCCACCCATCCTCTTTGCAGAGGAGGTGAGGCGTATGCCCATTACGATTACGTTACATATCTTTGGATACACTGTGACGATTCGGATCAAGGGCAGAGACCGCCACTCTGCCAAGTGACGGTCTCGTAAGCTCTTGCTTATGTAAGTCATTTCCGGGCTGAACCGCTTGTAGCAGCGCCCTTTTCTGTCTTCATTATACCATCCCACTCCGGTTTGTCAAGCGCGCAGAAATTGACAAAACACGGCGGGATATGATATTCCGAGGCTGCCCTCATGGGGCCAGAAAGGCGCTGCACATACGGCAGGCGGTTTAGCCCACCCATCCTCCCGCGAGAGGAGGTGAGGCGTATGCCCATTACGATCACGGTACATATCGGTCAATACACCGTAACCATCCGGATCAAAGGCAGAAACCGCCACCCTGGCCGGTGACGGTTTCTCAATTTGAGATTCTGTAACAAACCGGGCTGAACCGCTGGTAGCAGCGCCCTTTCTGTGTTTATTATACCATCCCACTCCGGTTTGTCAAGGCAGACGGCCGGAGGTTTTTGCTGCCCTGGCGCGGGGGTGGAGGGTGGAACCGGCGCGGGGGGCTTTGCATACCATGGGCTGGAGGTGTCAGCCAATGGAACACAAAACACCATGGGAGGGGGCCGGGAAAGGCCCGGACCCCTTCCCGCCCCAGCATCAGGACCGCCTGCCCGGTCTGGAGTACATCATGGAGCCCCGGCCCCAGGCGGAGGGGAGCAGGCCCTGCCGGAGGCTGGAGGGCAAGGTCGCCCTGATCACAGGGGGCGACAGCGGGATCGGCCGGGCGGTGGCCTATGACTTTGTGAAGGCGGGGGCTGCCGTGGCCCTGGTCTATTACGACGAGGCGGTGGACGCGGCGGAGACGGCGGAGCGGATCAAGGCCCTGGGCGGGCGCTGCCTCCTGCTGGGGGGGATCTGAAGGACCCCTCCTTCGCCAAGGCCTGCGTGGAGAGGACGGTGGCCTGCTTCGGCAAGCTGGATACCCTGGTGAACAACCACGGGTGCAGATCATCCGGCGGAGCATTCTGGAGATCCCGCCGGACCAGCTCACCTTTCTGTTTCAGAACAATTTCTTTCTCCTTTGTCTACCTCATCCAGGCCGCCCTGCCCCACCTGGGGCGGGGAGCAGCATCATCAACACCGCCTCGGTCACCGCCTATCAGGGGGCACAAGGACCTCATCGACTACAGCGCCACCAAGGGGGGCCATCGTGGCCCTGACCCGGTCCCTGGCCCTGTCCCTGGCCGAGGCGGGCATCCGGGTCAACGGAGTGGCCCCCGGGCCCATCTGGACCCCCTTGATCCCATCCTCCTTCTCCGCCGAGGAGGTCAGGACCTTTGGGGTGAAGACCTCCCGGGTGCCCATGCTCCGGGCGGGCCAGCCCCCGGGAGGTCTCCCCCTGCTATGTCTTTTTTGGCCTCGGAGGAGGCCAGCTACATGACGGGCCAGATCCTCCACCCCAACGGCGGCACCATTGTGGGCGGGTGACGCCCTCCGCAGCGCCCTGGGCCGGGCTTGGTCCGGGGGCGCTGCGTTTTGCCCTGGGGCGGCGGAAAACCCCTCCCTTCCGGGCGGGAAGGGAGGGGGCGGGCCTCAGGCATAGGGCAGCAGGAAGGTCAAAACCCCCATGTCCTGGTTGCGGGAGTACCAGAGGAGCCGGTGAGATTCAGGGGGCTGCCGGCGGCCTCGTTTGGCCTGGCGGAAGAGGGTGTGGACCTCCCCCGGTCGAAGAGGGCGGCGCAGGCGGCGGGGGTAGGCCTCGTCGGTGTAGCGGACGCTGAAGGTGGACTCCCCGGCGGCGATGGCCCGCTGGAGGGCGGAGGCCAGGGCGTCGAAGGAATAGGAGGGGAAGAGAAGGCCCTGGCGGACGAAGTAGTTGTTGGCGTCGGAGGTGCACACGGGCACGGGGACGGTTTCGTCGATGGTGTGGGTGCGCAGGAGGTCGTCGGTGGTCAGGCCGAAGTATTCATAGGCGGGGCCCTGGCTGTCGCTGCCGCCGGTGAAGACGGGGTCTCCCAGGTGGGGTCGATCCAGCAGGGGTGCCGTCCAGCCAGGCCAGGTTCCAGGCGTGGGACTCCGATGTAGGCCGCGTCGATGCCCACCTGGGCCAGGAGGTACTGGGTGGTCTTGGCGTAGCAGCCGCTGCAGGCCGCCGCCGCCCACCATGATGTTCACAATGGAGTTGCTGTCCACGGTCTGGTAGTCGGCGTGGTTCACCACGTAGGTGTAGATCCCCAGGGCCTTGTCATAGTCCGAGCCTCCCTGGGGGGGGGTGGACAGGCAGTCCGCCGTCCACTGGTCGATCTGGGCCTGGGTGGCCTGGCGCTGCTGGGCGTCCATGGTGTAGGTGGGCTGGTAGGTGGCCTCCAAGGGCTTTTTCCCCAGGTAGGTGGTCTCGATCTGGCCGGTGCCGGAGAACCAGAAGAGCTCGGGGTAGTCCCGGCTGATGGCGGAGATGGCGGTTTGGATGAGGTCGGTGTCGGGGTAGAGGTCGGTGATCTCCGCCGCCTGGTCTTTCAGGCCCGCCAGGAGCTGGTCGTAGAGATACCGGGCCTGGGGGTGAGGGTGGTTCTGGTGTAGCGGAAGCCGTCCTGCTCCCCGGCGTAGTCGTCGGGAGGCGGGGGACGGCGCCGCCGGATTTCAGGCGGTCCAGGGAAAATTCGCAGCCGGCCAGGCCCAGGGTGAGGGGCCAGGGCCAGCAGGAGGGGGAGCAGGCGCTTCATAACTCACCCCTTCCGGGCCAGGGCTCGGCGGACGGCCCGGACAATGGCGGCGGCGTTGAGGCCGTATCGGTCCATGAGGGCCTGGGGGGGAGCCGCTCTCGCCGAAGGCGTCGTGGACGGCCACGGCCTCCATGGGCACCGGGCAGGCGGACGGCCGCCTCGGCCACCGCCCCAAAAGGCCCCCGGCCATCTGGTGCTCCTCGGCGGTGACCAGGGCGCCGCAGTCCCGGGCGGCGGCCAGGACGGCCTCCTCGTCCAGGGGCTTTATCGTGTGCATGTCGATTACCCGCAGGGAGATCCCTCCCGGGCCAGGGTCTCGGCGGCCAGCAGGGCCTCGTAGACCATGGCCCCGCAGGCAAAGACGGCGCAGTCGGTCCCCTGGCGGACCAGGCGGGCCTTGCCGATGGTGAAGGGGTGGCCTCGTCGGTGATGAGGGGCACGGCCTCCCGGCCGAAGCGGAAGTAGACAGGGCCGTCGATGTCCGCCGCGGCGAGGACGGCCTTGCGGGTCTCCTCGCTGTCGCAGGGGGGCGATGACCGTCATGTGGGGGGAGGACCCGGGCCAGGGCCATGTCCTCCAGGGCCTGGTGGGTGGCCCCGTCGGGGCCCACGGAGATCCCCGCGTGGGCGCCGCCGAAGCGGACCTTCAGGTTGTTATAGCACACGGTGGTGCGCAGCTGGTCAAAGGCCCGGCCGGAGAGGAAGACCCCATAGGTGGACACATAGGGGATGAGGCCCCCAGGGCAAGGCCGGCGGCGGTGCCCACCAAATCCTGCTCGCTGATGCCCAGGTTGTAGAAGTGGTCGGGGTACTGGTCCTTCACCCAGTTGGTGCGGGTGGAGGCGGACACGTCGGCGTCCAGCACCAGCACGTCCTGCCGCTGGGCGCACAGGGCCAGAAGGCCCTGGCCGTAGCCGTCCCGCTGGGGGATGTAGTTCACGTTATGCAGATCCATGGCGGGCCTCCTTACTGTAGTTCCGCCAGGGCGGCGGAGAGTTCTTCGGCATTGGGCGCCTTGCCGTGCCAGGCGGGCTGGCCCTCCATAAAGGAGACCCCCTTGCCCTTGACGGTGCGGGCGAGGAGGACGGTGGGTTTCCCCTTGGTGGCCTTGGCCTCTTGGAAGGCGGCGGCCAGGGCGGAAAGGTCGTGGCCGTCTACGCCGATGACGTGCCAGCCGAAGGCCAGGAACTTCTCGCCCAGGGGCTCCACGTTCATGATGTCCCGGGTGAGGCCGTCCAGCTGGACGCCGTTGTCGTCCACGATGGCGCACAGGTGGGACAGGCCGTACTTGGCCGCGGCCATGGCCGCCTCCCAGATCTGGCCCTCGGCGACCTCGCCGTCGCCCAAGAGGCAGTAGGCCCGGTAGGTCTGGCCCCGGTGGCGGGCGGCCAGGGCCAGGCCGTTGGCGATGGACAGCCCCTGGCCCAGGGAGCCCGAGGAGCAGTCCAGCCCCGGCAGCCGGTCCATGTGGGGGTGCCCCTGGAGGGGGGAATCCAGCTGGCGGAGGGTGGGCAGGAGCGCGGGGTCAAAGAAGCCCCGGCGGGCCAGGACGCTGTACAGGGCGGGGGCGGCGTGGCCCTTGGAGAGGAGGAAGCGGTCCCGGTGGGGGTCCTGGGGCCGGGCGGGGTCCAGGGTCATCTGGCCGAAGTACAGGCTGACCAGGATCTCCACCGCCGAAAGGGAGCCCCCGGGTGGCCGGAGCCGGCGGCGTGGGTCATCGTCAAGATGTCCCGCCGGACCTGGCGGCAGAGGGCGGGCAGGTCGTATGTCATGTGGGGTACCTCCTGATGGATTGGTGGGATTTCTTTTGTTAAAAGGTACCACACGTCGGAGGGATTGTCAAACGGCGCCTTTCCCGGCGGTTCATTTTCGCCTCCAAAGAAAACCACGGGGACATGGCAAGCCGGGCCGGCCTGTGGTATGCTAAGGGAAAGAGAAACAAGGAGGAGAACGCCATGGAGATCGGGCACATCATTCGAGCCAAACGGCGGGCCAAGGGCCTGACCCAGGAACAGGTGGCGGAAGCCCTGGGGGTGTCGGCCCCGGCGGTGAGCAAGTGGGAGGGGAACCTGTCCTTTCCGGACGTCACCCTGCTGCCCCGGCTGGCCCGGCTGCTGGGGACCGACCTCAACGGCCTCATGGCCTTTCAGGAGGAGCTGAGCCGCCAGGAGGTGGGGGGAGTTCCTGAACCGCCTGGCGGCCCTCCCCGGACCGGCCTCTCCCTGGCCCGGGAGAAGGTGGGGGAGTATCCCAACTGCGCCCTGCTGGCCCTGAACGTGGCTTTGGCCTTGAGGGCATGCTGGCCCTGCACGGGGAGGCAAGCCCCTGCCCCGGGGCCGGAGCGGGCTGGGAGGGGTGGATTCTCTCCCTCTATGAGCGGGCGGCGGCCAGCCAGGACCGGGAGGTGGCCGACCAGGCCAAGGCCATGCTGGAAGCCCAGGGGGGTTAGCCCTGTCCCCAAGGCCCCCGGGACCTGCTGGAACGATTGGGGCCAGGCATGACAGCTTCCCCCAATGGGGGGGGAAGCCTACGTGCTTGCTACGTTGGGGTGATTGCTACGGTATTTTTTCTACATAAGCTTCACAGGGCTTGCCAATCGCCTTCCCTGGGGGTCCAACTGTCCGGGGACAGTTGGATATCAAATCAAGGGTTCCTCTGCTGGTCCTCTACCTGGCCCTGTGGCTGATTTTTGGGGATCTTTCTGGTGCCCACCCTGATGAAGAAGTTGGTGGGCCTCATGAACGACGAGGTGCTGCTGATCTTCTCCCTGGGGCTGTGCTTCCTCATGGCGATTCTGGCCGAGGAGATCGGCCTGTCCACGGAGCTGGGGGCCTTTTGGCCGGCTCCCTGCTGGCGGGGACGGTCCACGCCGAGCGGGTGGAGCACCTGGTGACCCCCTGCAAGAACCTCTTCGGGGGCGGTCTTTTTTTCATCTCCGTGGGCTTCATGGTCCAGCCGGCCATGATTCTGCAATATATCCTGCCCATCCTGCTGCTGGCGGCGGTGTCCATTGCGGGCAAGCTCCTCTTCCTCACCCTGGGGGCCTTTGGCGGCGGGGAAGCCCCTGGAGGAGGACGCCGTCCCCGCGGCGGCGGCCCAGACCCAGGTGGGGAGTTCTCCTTCATCATCGCCGGGCTGGGGCAGTCGCTGTCGGTGACAGGGGCCTTTCTGTATCCCATCATCGTGGCTGTGTCGGTGATTACCACCTTCACCACCCCCCTTCCTGCTGAAGCTGGCCGGGCCCATGGTCCGGGCCCTGGAGCGGGTCCTGCCCGCAAAGTGGCTGGCCGCCCTGGACCGCCGGGCCCAGAGCCAGGGAAGGACCCGGAGGAGCGGAAGGACTGGGTCCACTTCACTCCGGGGGTACTTTAAGTCCTTCGGCCTCTACGGCATCCTGGCGGTGGGGCCATCCTGCTGGGGTGCGGTCCCTGCTGCCCTTCCTGGTGGAGGTGCTGGAAAACCTGGCGGCGGCGGAGATCATCACCTGCGTGGGGATCTACCTGGCGCTGGCCTTCCTGCTGCCGGCCATGCTGCGCATGCGCAAGCGGTATTTTACCGCCCTGTGGCTGGACAAGGTCTCCAACCGGGTGCTGCTGCTGGTCCTGATGGTGCTGCGGATGGGGGCGGCGGTGGTGCTGGCGGTGGTGCCGGCGGTGGTCATCTTCCAGGTGAACCCCTGGTGGATGGCGGCGGCCGCCCTGCCGGTGATCTGGATGGCCACTCACTCCCAAACCCCTGGCCGGGCGGTATCTGGAGCTGGAAGCCCGGTTTTTGGCCAATTTTAACGAGCGCAAGCTGGCCGACCGGTTCGGCCAGGCCCAAGGCGACCAAGAGGCCCACCAGTGGCTGACCCAGCAGCTCTATGTGGTCACCCTGGTCTGCCCCCCGGACTATGTCCAGGCCGGGCGGACCCTCCACGACCTGGACTGGGGCCGGCGGGACCATGTGAACGTCATCAAGCTCCAGCGGGGAACCGAGCACCGGAACATCCCCGAGGGGGACGAGACCCTGCGCAACGGCGACCGGCTGGTGGTCATGGGGGACCGGGTCCAGCTGGAAAACTTCTGCCTCCAGCAGACCCAGGACGGGGTCCGGCCCCTGGACGACGGGGGCTCATGACCCTGAAGGACTATATCGGCGGCCAGGAGGGCATCCCCGAGGCCAAGCAGCTGCTCTGCTGCGGCGTCAACCTGGAGAAGAAGATGCCCCAGGAGGGCAAAAGTGTGCGGGACAGCGGCATCAAAACCGACTGGAGCGCCTTCCTCATCGGCCTGGAGCGGGACCTCCTCCCCATCCCCACCCCCCGACCCCAGCCTGACCCTGCGCGCCGGGGGGACCTGCTGTGGGTGATGGGCTCCCAGGAGATGGCGGGCAAGCTCCTGCGGCTGGGGCTGCTGGACTGATCCTTTTTCTTGGAAGAAAAAGGATCAAAAAAACTTTCATTCGCTGGCAACCTCCTGCTGTTACAAGGTTTTGCGCCCGGTAACAAACGTGTCCTTTTCATCGAGGATTGGCAGGAGCATGTCAAAGAGAAAACCCCTTGAAAATCAAAGAAAAAAACGCCTCATCTGCGAAAAAATGCAGATGGGGCGTTAAAATTTTTGTGCAACTTTTTTCGGGGAGGGGTGTACAAAAAACGTCCCCTGTTTGGCCGGGGTTACAGGGATGGGTAGAAGGAGGTTTTTACGATGACAGAAGGATTTCCCACGATCCCCTTGGGGGACCGAAACCAGGAGATGATCCCATTCACCCGGGACACCCAGCTGGTGGGCTACCTGACCCTGCCCAAGTCCCTGTTTCACCTGGGGCTCTCTCCTGGGGCCCTGTTGGTGTACACGCTGCTGCTGGACCGGGGAAAGCTCTCCCAGCGGTCCGGGTGGCGGACAGTTCGACCCCCGAGGGAGCCTGCGGCACGTACGGGGTTACCACTATGGTGCTTTTTTAAATAGGCGTACAGGGCTTGCCAAAGCCTTCCCCTGGGGGAAGGTGGGCCGGCCGGAGGCCGGGTCGGATGAGGCGGGCGTTGAGGGTTCCACGGCGTTGGG
>VOFD01001892.1_pt1 | contig 18520 bp, 40 predicted proteins | sample 5384101 | NCBI WGS metagenome assembly VOFD01 (sample SAMN12384723, study PRJNA508395) | human gut metagenome | isolation source: healthy gut C | host: Homo sapiens
ATAGTTAATATCATCAGCGTGAGCTTTTAATTCATCAACCTGTTCCTGAGTAATGTTAAGTCCTAATTCCATTTCTGACTCTGCTAATGCAATCCATAACTTTCTCCAAGTTTTAAATTTCATGTCAGGTGAAAAAATGTACTGCATTTCCTTACTTGCATATCTTTTTCTGATAATGGGCTCTGGTATCTGTCGTTCATAAAAACCTCCAAAATTTTTTTATTAATTAAGATTACAGATTGCGAAAGTGCTAAGCACATAACAATCCGTGTAACTATTTTTACTTGTCATACTCTCCACGAATGTCTTCCGTTGGTGGTTCCATTGGATATTCACCTGTAAAGCATCCCCTTACAGATAGACTTTCCACCTGATAATTCGATTAGTCTGTCTATGCTAAGATAAGCCAATGAATCTGAGCCGATTACTTGTCTTATATCTTCTATAGTACGGTTGTGAGCTATAAGCTGTTCCTTATTTGGCACGTCTGTTCCAAAATAGCATTCACTAATAAATGGTGGTGAACTAATTCTTACGTGAACTTCTGTTGCACCTGCATCTTTAAGCATCTGTACAATTCTGTCACTTGTAGTTCCTCTTACAATTGAGTCGTCAATCATAACAACTCGCTTGCCGTTAACAGCTTCCTTTAAAACATTTAATTTTACTCGAACGCTTGATTCTCTACTCTTCTGCTGAGGTTTAATAAATGTTCTTCCAACATATGCATTCTTGATAAAAGCAGTTCCGTAAGGGATTCCTGACTGCATTGCATATCCCATTGCTGCTGCATTACCTGATTCAGGAACCCCCACAACAATGTCTGCATCAACAGGACTATCCATTGCCAAAAACTTTCCTGCCATAATTCTCGAATGATAAACACTTGTACCGTCAAAATTACTGTCAGGTCTTGCAAAATAAATATATTCAAATACGCATCTTGCCTGTTCTTCAGGCTTTAAGCATAATGATTTGTCTGATTTGATACCATCCTTGTCTATTACAACAACTTCTCCCGGCTCCACATCTCTGACAAACTCTGCATCAATTGTATCCAATGCACAAGTTTCTGAAGCCAATATGTAAGCATTATCACGCTTACCTATACAAAGAGGTTTAAAACCATATGGATCTCTTGCTCCAATTAATTTTCTAGGACTTGAAACAACAAGGGCGTACGCGCCTTTAATCTTCTTCATAGCATTTACTACTGCTTGTTCGGCTGTTTTAGTCTTAATTCTCTCTCTTGCTATGTGATAAGCTATAACTTCTGAATCGATTGTTGTCTGGAAAATAGCACCTGTATATGCCAATTCTCTCTCAATTCGTTAGCATTAATAAGGTTTCCATTATGTGCTAACATTAAAGTTCCCTTTAACATAATTAATAACCAAAGGCTGTGCATTACTTGGAATGCTTTCTCCTGCTGTTGAATAACGGCAATGACCAACACCAATGTTACCTTTTAAGCTTGCTATATTCTCCTGGTTAAACACTTCATTAACCAATCCCATCCCTTTTAAAAGGTCAACCTTTCTAGGTCCAAAAGTATCTGATACGGCAATACCACAGCTTTCCTGTCCACGATGCTGTAACGCAAACAGTCCGTAGTAAATTGATGATGCAACATCGTTGCCATCCAAATCATACATTCCAAAGACACCACATTCTTCATGAGGCTTGTCCGGTTCCCAAGACATTCTAGTATCCATGTGACTCATAAACTTCTCCTATTTGTATCTTACAGTATTTATTTGTTTCCGACTTACTATTTTAAGCCGAGTTTTGAGTTCATTATAGAACGTATGAGTTATAATTTCAATCCTTTATTGATATAGATTGGTGTAGAAAATGAGGATGAAGGTGAATTTTAACCGTTAAATATGTCAACTTATCTTTTAATTATTTATGTTGATTCAAACTGATTTTTTCTGCATATAATAATTTTGAGCATTATAATTTTAGTGTTCTCACAAAAACTCTTTTTTTATTGACTAGGGATGTTTTGTGGTATAATGAATTCAGAGGATAGCGGCGTTGACCAGCTATCGTGGTGATGAAACAATTGACTGTTTCGGTATGCAGCCAATTGTGGAGCCTGACCTTGGGTTATGCGATAACCTCAAACCGAATAGGTTCTTTGGAACTGAATGAAAACGCTTTACAAAGGGTCTTGCAGACGCAGGGCCCTTTATTTTTAAAAAGGATAAATTCATATGAATCTTTTACACCAATCTGCCAGAGCCTGGAAAGAAATAATTGAATATCGTTATTTCTTTTTTACGGTTACAAAAAACAACTTTATCTGATTAATCTTACCTTTTCGCTAGAGGATTATCCTCATCTTGCTGGTTTTCAATACATGAAGGATATTTCTTTACCAAACTACTCTTCATCTAAAATTGTAGATAGAATTCTAGAAGGCAAAGATACTATTCGAAACGTTAAAAAAGCTACTCAATATGATAAGATGATCAAACCTCGTCTAGAAGCATTAATTCATTTGAAAGAATCTCTTGATAATGAATTTAATCTATATTCATTTATGCCTCGTATGTATCCATTTTATACTACAATAAAGGCAGATTATTTAATATCAAGTCATACAAACATAAACAATTTTATATTTATAATTAATACCAATTCACAGAATGAATCGAAATGTGATTTTCTTTGTTGTTCAACTTTTGAAAAAGGAAAACGTGATTATGAAACCAATCAGCGTGCCAGAACATTACTCAAAAAAGAACGTATTCACATTCCTTCTAATACTTCTGTTATATTTTTTGATAAAATTAATTAATGTATACATATTTATTTTGTTATGCATTCCCCTATTTTTTTTTTTTTTCATAATTTTTTTCCACATTAATATTAATTTTTTCAAATTCATCACTGTTAGAAATAAGAAATGCTGAAATTTCAGAATCTGCTTTTTTCATCAATTTTTTTCAAATCAAATCTTAGAAGATCCTGACCTACTTTTATTTTGTCACCAACTTTAACTAAAACTTCAAATCCTTCTCCATTCATAGCGACTGTCTCAAGCCCTATATGTAAAAAGTATTTCAGCACCCATTTCACTTTTTATTCCAATGGCATGTTTTGTATCCGCCACCATAATTATTTCACCATTAACCGGTGCAGTAACCTTTTCTCCTTTTGGAACAATTCCACAACCTGTTCCAATCATTCCGCTGGCAAAAACCTTGTCTGGAATTTTTTTTCTAATTCAATATATTCACCTTCAATTGGAGCATATAAATTGTTATCCATAGCTTCTTTTTTCTTAAATAATTTTTCAAACATAACTACCTCTCCTATATTATCTATTAATTAAAAAAACCTCCAATTCACCCTATGAATTTTCATAGTTGAATTGAAGGTAATGCCCAAATGTTTACAATCCTTCTTTTTGCATACACTCTGTTAATATGCAAAATCAAGTATAATCTTTCTTCGTCTGTTAATGTACAATTAAAATTCTTATCTAAATATTCATTGATAATGTCCACACAGTCTGCAATATCCTTGTATTCCTCCTCAGCCTTGTCATACATGGCCTGATTGTCTGAATCAATACATTGATTATCATTTAACCTATGCAACAAATATTGCAAATGCGTAGCAAACCTCGTGTAATTAAATGAATCCTTGTCTATGTTAAACTGTAATTCTCTTTCTATTATGTCAGTTACTTCCTTAATGACCTGTTTTTCATAGCTTATGGTCTTGCCCGCTGTATCCTTACTTTCTATCTGCGAATTTACCAGATTAAGTGCAATTCCAACTGCCTCATCTGCATCCAACTTAACATTAAAGGTTTTGTATATTTGCTTTAAAATATATTTTCCATATTTTAATTCCTGTGGATACTTCTGCTTAACTTCGTATACCAAAGGCATACTAACCTTTATATTGTTCTTCTTTCTCTCTAGTGCAAACTCAATATGATCCGCCATAGTCAATATGGCGTTAGGAAAACCAATCCCCTTACCAAATGCAATTAACTCATTGCCATTTCCATCCACACATATTGCCACATTATTATTAATCTTCTTTACTACATTCATAGTTCCTACAAAATATTCACAGCCAATAATGCCTGATTTAATTGGTAAAGTATAACTATTTCTTCTAATTTTAGTTGGAAAATTTCTAGGAGCTTCCTTGTGTAACAATATTTCGTTAAAATAAAAACTCCAAAGCAAAACCAACCTGATAACTAACGGTAATGCCTCGAAGAGTAACAATCCACAAATATTATAACTCTATATATAGCAAATAAAAAAAAAAGTCAAGGGGAAATTTTTTCTAATTTAACTTATTTACTTCTTTTTAACTTTTCAAAAGTTAAAAGTCAATTAAAAGTTAAAAGGACTGTCCTCTATGAACAATCCTTTCCTTTTGCCTTAATTTTTTCTACTTTTTCAGATTTGATAAGTCTATTATATACGCCTTTTTTATTAAGTGTAATTATCATTTTATTTTCCTTACTCATTAAATAGACTTCCATATTCTCCCACTTCTTATTAGAATTTTAACTTTCATCCCTCTTCTTTTTCAAGATTTATTATATATATGATCTTGTTAGATTTATCACCAAATATAGCATATTTTTTCGGAGGCAATAATTGGTTCAACTTTTCTTTCCTGAATGTTAATCTGAAATTTAGAACCTTTCATTACATTTTCTATTGTCAGAATATTTTTGTTGAACATATATGTCCAATTAAAACTTATGTCAATTTGTGTATTAAAATATTCCTTTTCAACTTTCCCACTTTTCAAATTCACAAGATACTTACTGTAATATTCAGTTTTATTTTTTGTAAACGCCTTGCCTAGAGTTAATATATGGTAGTCATCCACAAAAACTATTTCATCAGTTGTTGCATATCCGTTTATTACGCTTTTTCTTGATTTTCTTTTCTGCTTTGTTTTTCAAATCAAACACCGACCAATATCCTTTTTGACCTAAAATTACAAAGAAGTGTTTTTCCATTTGGTGAAAGTACAAAATTGCAAATCATTTTGTCATTTGAAAGCTTTTATAATTTCATTTGTGTCCAAATTAATTTTTGACAATTGTTTCATTTTTACTACAGTGCCTTCTTTTGTTTGATACAAGGCTGCATAAACTGTCCTTTCTTCCATAACCGGAAAAACTTCACTAACTGCCCCATTATAATTGAATCCACAAATTTCATTATTTTTTATAACATAATCAAAAGAAAAATCTTTGTCATCATATTTTACCTTGGAATCTATTAACCTGTTCACTTGTCAACTGACTATTTTTTATACAATAAACACTTTTAACTTTTTCTGAATCCTCTTTATTGTACTCCAATATGAAAGTTTCATTCCTTCCAACAATTTCCATATTATTACTTAATTGAATTTCTGCTCCCGGTTCTTCATACTCTTTATGTGCATTAGTTTCTCCAATATTGGAAGTAGTTTCTAAGTGAACCTCCTGTACCTTTTTTTTGTTCCGAACACACTTTGTAAAAAATTCTCCAAACGGATTGGAAGTGTCTGCTCAACGGTTATTCCCATTGTACATACTACTATTAACACCAGACTTGCCATTGCCCATTTCATTTTTTTTATTTTCATAAAATTAGTATTTGAACTTTCTTGTGATTTTTTGCTGTTCAAGTAATTCTCTTTTCCAATTTTCCGGAGTTTTAATTGTATCTAATTTTTTTTAATTCATATTTGCCTCCATTCTTCAATTCCTTTATGATTTTTGATTTTAAACCTGCTTTTTTATAATTTTTGCAAGTTTTTCTCTACCTCGTTGTAACCTTGATTTTACGGTATTAACACTTAACTGAAGAATATCCGAAATTTCTTTTGTACTATATTCCTGATAATAATAAAGAACTAAAACTTCTCGATGCTTTTAAAGATAGTTTTTCTCAATGCTTTAACTAAATTTTCTGTATCACTGTCAAATTGAATTTTATTTGCTGAATCATTTTTCACTCTTTCCAATTTCTCTCTATCTAATCCAATTGATACATTTTTATTCCAAAAAGTTCTATGGTAATCATTGCACTCATTTCTTGCTACTCTAAGTAACCATGCTTTCAAATGTTCACTGTCATTAAAAGTTTTTGAACTCTTGTAATTTTATAAATGTATTTTGAAAACAATCTTTAGCTGCTTCTTCATTTTGTGTCCATACCACACACATTCTTGTTATGTAATCAGAATATTTCTCAACAACTTCTTCATAACTCATACCGGCATAAGTTTTATCCATCTCTCTCCTCCTTCTGTTTTTTGAAAAATTTATTTTCTATATAAAACACGATTGCTTTTCAAACTTTGGGTGCAAATTAATTAAATATTTTCACGCCACAAAAAAAGAGCCTATTTCTAAGCTCAAAAAATCGGTGCGACAGGATTCGAACCTGCGGCCTCTGCGTCCCGAACGCAGCGCTCTACCAAACTGAGCCACGCACCGCTTAAGAAAAATCATTGCAGATGTTTAATTTTACATCTGCAACAATTTTTTTTAACCAAGTATAATATTACTACTTTGTAGTTATTTATTCAATATTTCATTAAGGATTTTGTTAATCATCTGTGGATTAGCCTTGCCCTGTGTAGCCTTCATAGTCTGACCTACCAAAGCTCCAATTGCTTTCTTGTTTCCACCCTGATAATCGGCAACTGCCTTAGGATTGCTGGCTACAACTTCTTCAATTATCTTCTTAAGACCATCTGTATCGTTGTCCATCTTTAATCCATGTTCTTCAACATATGCTTCAGGATTTACGCCACCATCAAAGATTGCTTCAAAAACTTCCTTGGCAACTGTTTTGTTAATTACATCATTTTCGATTAACTTAAGGAACTTGGCAAAATTTTCACCTGTAAGTTTTACCTGATCAGGCTCAATACCCTTGTCCTTAACTATACGCATTGTTTCACCCATAAGCCAGTTGCTTGCTTCCTTAGGTGCGCTACCCTTTTTTTTGTACTGCTGCTTCAAAAAGATCTGCCAATGGTTTGTATAATGTAATAATGTCAGCATCATATTCAGGAAGGTTAAATTCTGAAATATATCTTGCCATCTTTTCATCTCTAAATTCAGGTTCTTTTGACTTAACTTCAGCCATCCATTCGTCACTAATGATAATTGGAACAAGGTCAGGATCAGGGAAGTATCTGTAATCCTGAGCATCTTCTTTTGAACGCATAGCATAAGAATATTCCTTTGTATCATCCCATCTACGTGTTTCCTGAATTACTGCTTCTCCTGCTTCAATTAAATCAATCTGTCTTTCTCTTTCATTTTCAATTGCTCTTGCAATAGCCTTAAAAGAGTTAAGATTCTTCATTTCTGTTCTTGTGCCAAATTCTTTTTGCACCATATTCACGAACTGAAAGGTTTACATCGGCTCTCATTGAACCTTCGTTGCTTTACAGTCTGATGCGCCAAGATACTGAATTATAAGACGAAGTTTCTCAAGATAAGCTATAACTTCATCGCTTGAACGCATATCTGGTTCTGACACGATTTCAATAAGTGGAACTCCTGAACGGTTTAAGTCAACTAATGAGCAATCATTCCAATCGTCATGTACTAACTTACCTGCATCTTCTTCCATATGAATTTCGTGTATTCTTACCTGTTTCTTTTCTCCATCATCACCTTTGATTTCAACATAACCGTTTTGTACAAATAGGTTTGTAAAGCTGTGAAATCTGGTAGTTCTGTGGGTTATCAGGATAAAAATAGTTCTTTTTTCTGTCAAACTTGCAATTCTGTGTAATGCTACAGTTTGTTGCAAGTCCTACAGCCATGGCATATTCAACTACCTGCTTGTTTAAAACAGGAAGGATCCCGGCATTCCTGTACAAACAGGACATGTATGTGTGTTTGGTGCTCCGCCAAACTCTGTTGAACAGGAGCAGAAAATTTTTGTTTTTGTTGCTAATTCTACATGAACTTCAAGTCCAATAACTGTTTCGTACTGTTTCATTGCTGCTCCTCCTAATCTCTTGTTTTTGCTACATCACATCTGTCATAGCTATTTTTTGCCTGCTCAAATGTATATGCTGCTCTTATAATATTTTTTTCTTTTAAAGCAGTCACCAATAATCTGCATTCCTATTGGAAGTCCGTTAGAGTCCTGTCCGCATGGAACTGAAATACCCGGAAGTCCTGCAAGGTTAACTGAGATTGTATAAATATCTCCAAGATACATCTTAATTGGGTCTGAAAGGCTGTCTCCTAATTTAGGAGCTGTAGTTGGTGCAGCCGGTCCGATAATTACATCGTATTTTGCAAAAGCTTCATCGAAAGCTTTCTTTATAAGTGCTTTTTGTTCTAAGTGCTTTCAAATAGTAAGCATCATAATATCCTGAACTTAAAACGAATGAACCTAACATAATTCTTCTCTTAACTTCTTCACCAAACCCTTCTGAACGTGTCTTCTTATACATATTGTGAAGTCCATTGTATTCTTCTGTTCTGTATCCGTATTTTACACCATCAAATCTTGAAAGGTTTGAGCTTGCTTCTGCTGACGCAATAACATAATATGCAGGAATTGCATACTCAACAAGGCTTAAATCAAATTCTTCAACAATTGCACCTTTGTCTCTTTAATACATCAACTGCCTTAAGAATTGCTTTTTAACTTCAGGTTCAAGACCTTCGCCAAAATAGTCTTTTGGAATACCAATTTTTAAGCCCTTAACATCCTCAACTAAAGCTTCTGTAAAGTTGTAATCATCTCTCTTTACTGATGTTGAGTCTTTTGAATCGTAGCTTGCAATAGTTTCAAGAATTGTTGCGCAGTCTGTAACGTCTTTTGCTACAGGTCCAATCTGATCAAGTGATGAACCATAGGCAATCAGTCCGTACCGGGATACCGTTCCGTAAGTCGGCTTAATTCCTGTTACACCACAAAATGAACTTGGCTGTCTAATTGATCCACCTGTATCTGAACCCAATGCATATGAGCATTCTTCTGCTGCAACTGCTGCACAGCTACCACCTGATGAGCCACCAGGTACATGTTCTTTATTCCATGGATTCTTAGTTGGTCCATAGAAAGATGTTTCTGTTGTGCTTCCCATGGCAAACTCATCCATGTTAGTTTTTCCAATAATTACTGCTCCTGCTTTTTCAAGATTAATAACAGCTTCTGCTGAATATGTTGGATAAAGTTTCCTAAGATTTTTGAGCTACATGTTGTAAGCTTGTCTCTTGTACACATATTATCCTTTATTGCTACAGGAACACCTGCCAAAGGACCTGTTAGCTGTCCTTCATCAATTAATTTCTGTATATGTTCTGCCTTTTCTAAGACTTCTTCTTTTTATAAACTGTAACATAACTATTTATATCTTTCTCAACAGCTTCAATCTGGTCAAATGCTGCATTTACTGCATCTACAACCCTGACTTCGCCTGACTTGATTTTTTTACCCAGCTCTACTGCTGTCAAACTCATCAAATTCATGAATATATCCTCTCTTATCTTAGCTTATTATTCTTCAAATGTTTTTGAACTACAAAAAGCTCCGTCCTTCTGTTCCGGTGCATTCTTCAATATATTCTCTCTATCATCCCCGTTAACAACAACATCTTCTCTGAAAACATTGTTTACAGGAAATACATGGCTCATAGGTTTACATTGCTTGTATCAAGCTGATTTAACATATCAATGTAGTCAAGCATTCTTCCCATGTCACTTTTTAGCCTTTTCTTTTCTTCGTCAGATAATTCAAGCTTTGCAAGAATTCCAACGTATTCTATTGTTTCGTCTGAAATAATATTAGCCATAATGACCTCCCTCTTTATTCTGTAGTATCTACATACTTTTCCACACTTAATCTATATCTTACAAAATATCGGTGTAAAAATCAATGAAATACGCTTTATTCCGTACAAAAAGCAGTAAAAAACTTTGTATTATTAACATATTAATGTTCTTTCCTTATAACTTGACTTACATATGGATTGTAATTACAATATTTAAAAATAAACTTGTAGTTAATAATGTAATTTAAATGGATCTAACCCCATTATGCTACATTATTTATTATAGTATCAAATACATATAGGAGGACTTACCTTGACTGTAACATATATCGGACATAGTGGTTTTTACTGGAAACTGAAGATGCATATTTTTCTTTTCGATTATTTTAAAGGCACAATTCCTGAATTAAAGAATAATAAAAGCATTATTGTTTTTTTCCAGTCACCGACATCACGATCACTTTAATCCTGAAATTTTTGAACTTATTAAAATTTATCCGGATATACGTTATGTGTTGTCATATGATATTCCCCTTAAAAGACATCTAAAAAAATATGAAAACCAGGGGATAGACCTAGCGAAAACATTTTGATAACGAAAAAGAATATCGAAACAATGCTTAAGCTGCCTAACGGAAAGGACTTAAAAATATCAACTTTTAGGTCTACAGATGAAGGTGTAGCATTTCTGTTAGAATATGATAACAAGGTTTATTATCACGCAGGAGATTTAAACTGTTGGTATTGGAAGGAAGAACCTAAGTCTTATAGAAATAATATGATTCAATTATATATCCGCGAAATTCAAAAAAATGGATAACTTAAAGATTGATGTTGCTTTTTGTTCCTTTGGATCCCAGACTTGAAGAAACAGCATATGAAGGTTTGGAGATATATTTATGGAACATACTAATCCACAAATTGTATTTCCAATGCACTGCTGGGGAAAGTATGATATAATCAGTTCTTTCCTTAATACACATCCTGAATATAAAGAAAAAAAATCCGGATGATTAATAATGAAGGACAAATTTTTAATGTTTGAGGAAATTTATATGAATTTTAAAATGGTACATGAAAATTATAACGTATTTGACTTAAAAAAATCTTTGGACTTTTATGAAAAAAGCCTTAGGGCTTAAGGAAGTCCGTAGAAAAGAAGCTGTGACACTAACTATATATCAGTAGTGCAACAGCCCTTTTCATATTATATACTATATTTTTAAAAAGTATGGCCCTTATTTATTATTCAACCACTCCGCCTTCAACTACAAGGTTTTCAGGATCGATACTATCTCCGTAAACACTCTTTTAATGTTTCATCAAAGTTCTTATGGAAGAATTTTTCCTTAGCCAATGTCTTAATTTCATCATTTAACCAGTTAAGCAACTCTGTGTTACCCTTCTGTACTGCAGGTGCAATTGTGTCAATATCTCCAAGTGATTCAACTCCTACTACGAATCCTTTGTTCTGTTTTGCCCATGCAAGAACTTCTGTGTTGTCTGTTGAGAATGCATCTCCACGGCCATCTAACAAAGCATCATATGCTTCCTGATATTCATCAAATTTTACAAGTGTTACATCAGGATAATTTTTGAAAAATATGTTTCTGCTGTTGTTCCCTTAACAACAATTAATTTCTTTCCCTTTAACTGATTTACATCTGTAATTTCTGCCTTTTGTGGTGAAACAATACCAAGTGCAACCTTCATATATGGAAGTGCGAAATCAACCTGTTCTTTTCTTTCATCAGTTACTGTAAAGTTTGCCAATGTAATGTCAACTTTTGCTGATTTTAAATATTCAACACGGCTTGCTGCCTCTACATAAACAAAATCAACTGCATCTTCACTACCAAGAAGATCCTTTGCAATTCTCTTTTGCAAAATAAACATCATACCCCCTGAACTTTTCCATTTTCGTCTACATAACCAAATGGATTCTTGTCGCTAAACACACCAATTTTGATTTTTGCCTGACTTCTTAATTTCGTCAAGAGTTCTAGCCTTTGCCGTAGCTGATGCCTGACTTGCATTTTTCTGCTCCATTCTGTGTAGTATTGCTGTTTCCACATCCTGTAATAACTTCTGCAATAATACCAGCTGCCAATAAAACTCCTAAAATTTTTTTTTCATCTTGATTCCTCTAAATTTTGTAACCATTCTCAAAGAGAATTGATTGCTCATTTTGCACACCTGCACGAAGTGCATCTAAATGGTGTGCAATTCCCTGTCTTGTAAATTTTCTTTTTCATCTTGATTCCCTCCTAAAAAAAAATAATTTTTGCTGATTTAACCAGCTTTTATATCTAAACAGTTTCATATTGAAAACTGTTTAAAAACTGTTTTTGCCCTTTGCGTCTTTTGGATTTTCGAAAAATCTTTTTTTGGCTCAGATTCTTCTACTATTTTTCCCTTATCTAAGAAAAAATAACCCTGTCTGCAACTGCTTTCGCAAACTCCATTTCATGAGTTACTATAATCATAGTCATTCCTGATTTTGCAAGCTCAAGCACCACCTGCAAAAACCTCCCTTACCATTTCCGGATCAAGTGCCGCTGTTATTTCATCAAGAAGTAAAATCTCTGGATTCATAAGCAAAGCTCTTACTATTGCAACTCTCTGCTTCTGACCTCCTGAAAGCTGTCGTGGGTAACTATCCTTTTTTCTCCAAAAGTCCAACCCTTTCAAGCAACTTTTCGGCTTTTTTTCAACATCGCTCTTTTTTTTCTTTTTGAGCTTTAACCGGTGCCAAAATCAGGTTATCCATAATTGACATATTTGGAAATAAGTCATAACTTTGAAAAACCATGCCTATTTTTTTCTCTAATTAAATGAATGTTCTTTTTTCATTCTCATAATTTTGTCCGTCTAATTTGAGTGCACCCTCATTAATACTTTCTAGCTTATTCAAACACCTTAAGAAAGTACTTTTTTCCACAACCTGACGTGCCGACTATAACCACAACCTCGCCTTTTTTCGATTCCAAAAGATATATCGTCTAAAACATTTGTTTTCCATCATATGATTTCTTTAAATGTTCAACTTTCAAAATTTTTTCTGCCATGATTTTCTCCTATCCTGCTAACTTTTTTTCCCAAAAATGCTAACAATCTTGAAAAAGGAAAGCATATTACAAAATACATAAGGAATATTGCACCGTATACCCAAAGTGCCGAGTCGCTAACGGTATATCTTGATGCGTCAATTATTTGTTTTCCAACCTTTACTACTTCCACAACGCCGATAAGCACTACCAAAGATGTTGTTTTAATCATACGTGTAAGCAGATTGATTGCCGATGGAAGCAGCCTCTTTATAGTCTGTGGAAAAATAATATAAATAAATACCTGCAATTTTGTAAGACCAAGCCCATAACCGCTTTCGTATTGGTGCTTTGGTATTGAAATAAGTGCGCTTTAACAAAAGGTCGCCCATTTCAGCCGTGCCCCAAAATGTGAACACTATGACCGCCGCCAATTCTCCCGGCATATTCATTCCCAAGTGCTTGGCTTTTTGCCCCAAAATAAACAAGGAAAAGTAACACTAGTTGAGGCATAATTCTTACAATTTCCAGATAAATTCTGCAAATCAATTTGACTACTTTTGTTTTTTTGATGTCATTATCATTCCCAAAATGAATCCTAGTATAATTGAAAAAATCATTGCCATAAGAGCGATTCGTAATGTTACCCAAAGTCCTTGGCATAGCCTTAGAAAATTGTTGCCTTTAAACAACACACTAATCCCCATATTCTGCATAGCGAACCCTCCTTTCAACCAAACTGCAAATCAATGAAATCGGAAGCAAAATAATAAGGTAAGCAATAACCAACATAAATAATGCTTCATCTGTTTTGTAATAAATTCCAATTAAATCTTTTTGTAATAAACATTAAATCAGCCAATGCCACAGCACTAAAAACTGATGTTTCTTTTTTATTAAGAAAATAATATTGGCACAAAATGCCGGAATTGAATTTGAAACTGCCTGTGGAAGAATTACATATCTAAACGCCTGTGATTTTTTTCATTCCAAAGGCTTAGTGCTGACTGAATTTGAATGCTTTCCACATTATCAAGTCCGCTTCTAAAAGCCTCTGCCATATAACTTCCTCCAAGGAAAGCCAATCCTATAACACCACACTGCTCCGATGTAAGTACAATTCCAACCTTTGGCAATCCAAAATATAAGAAAAATAACTGAATCAACAACGGTGTGTTTCTTGACAATTCAATATAAAATCCAACTATTTTGTCTAAAACCGGCACCTTAAAATATCTAATCAGGCTTACGATTAAGCCCTACAACTATAACAAGCAAAATCCCCCAAAATGCCATAATCAATGTTAACTTTGCTGCTTCCACATACAAGGGTATATGCTCATTAATAAAATTAAAGTCCATTAGTCTACCTGCTTTCTAACTGTGCTATGTGAATATGTAAGAGAATTGCACATACATACTGAACTATATTTTAAAAATTCAATAATACCTCTCATTTTTCATCTCTCCCTTTTCCTATTGGCATTGTAGGATATGATAGTTTTTAAAACGCTTTTATCAATAGTTTTTTACTAAATTTTCTACCAATTTCTGTATTATATGCATTTTTGTGAAAATTTAACACATATTCATCTTATTTCTTATAGACAATTAGTTTTTCACTTTATTAATTGGGGTGGAATTTTTGACAGTTTGGAATATTTTTTTCATTGAAAACAGCAGAGATTATTGTATAATTGTTTTATAAGTTTGTACGGCTAAAAATTGAATATTGGCATGTAATCAATTTCCAGATTGATTACGGAAAGGAGGCCCTTTATGATTAAAAACAAAATCGTGAAATACTATGCCAGAAAGGACTCTAACATTGCATTAAAAGTTATTCCGGGGCATTTTGTTACTAATCACTCACACCTTAATTATTATCTTGACATGACTACTATGAAGACACGTCAGAACGAAGCTGAACGAATCGCCATTGCCATGAAGGATTATTATAATGTTATGGATAAGCCAATTGATACAATTGTTTGTTTAGATGGTTGCGAAGTTATCGGTGCTTTTCTTGCAAGTGAGCTTAGCAGAGCAGGAGTTTTATCAACTAACGCACATAAGACTATTTACGTCGTCACTCCTGAATTTAATTCCAACGGACAGATGATTTTCAGAGATAACCTGAAACCTGAAATCTATGGAAAGAACGTTCTTCTGCTTCTTGCTTCAGCAACAACAGGAAAGACTGTCCGCAACAGCATTGAATGCATCGAATATTACGGTGGCATTCTTCAGGGTATCTCAGCTATCTTTAGCGCAGTTGATTCAATTAACGGACATAGAATTGATGCACTATTTAGAGCAGATGATATTCCTAACTATGAAGCATTTACTCACAGTGATTGTCCAATGTGCAAGGAAGGCAAACCTGTAGAAGCACTGGTTAACGGATATGGATATAGTGAGATATAGGATTATTTGATTTAGAAGTATTTAATTTCGTTTTATACAATTTAGAAATTATTTTAGATTTATTTTTAATTTGTACAGCCGTATTTTCTGGAGAAATTTATTTTAATAAGATACACTTTTATGTGTATTGCAGAAAGCACATCCCATGGGGTGTGCTTTCTGTTGTTTTTTGAGGTGACTTTGTATTTTCGGCTACGATTACGTGTCGGTGAGCCAAAATGCCGGCCCCCGGTGGTGTAGACACCGCCCCCAACGACTTTGTACGAAAATGAGAAGAGAAATCTTCAAACACACACAATTTTTGCCACCAAAAAACCACCACACCGGCAGCCCCATATTTCTGCCAATGTGGTGGTTATGTTTTCTCTTAAATTGTAAATCTTTAGAATCCTATAATTCTTCTACCATATCATTTACACTTATTGCAATCTTTAGAGCTTTTTTTCTACATTCTCTAACTATTGCTATTGCTCCATAAACCTTCTTCTTCAAGTCTGTCCCAGTTTACAACAAGTACTTTTTTGGCTTCTTTCCTCTGTATTGCTTCTCTTCTTCAGCCAAATACTTATTACTCATTAAGTCGTCAAGTGCAGCCTGTATTCTTTCTCTTGAAACTCCACTATGTGCTGAAACATTATCAATGGTTTTATAATATGTTGCCATTTTGCGTCTTTTCTTTAAAATGTATAATGACTTCAAAATTGCATCGTAATAATAGTGCTGTTCTGATTTGTTCTTGGCATTTCAACATATGAGTTAGCTGAAGATTTAAGCTTGTTACTTAACGATCTCTTCACGCCATAAATAATAACTTTCTTCTTTAATTCACGAAGATACTTAATTGCCAAATTAAAAAATGTGCATCACCTGTAAATATAACAATACATCCGGCGAATCTTTTTTTGCCGCTTCACGATAAATTGCATCTAATATAATAAAATCTGTAAAATCCTTATCTACACCATCTTTAGTGCTTGCGGTGTGCACAACATTTTTTGTAATTTTTTCTAATTTAGGTAATTCTTTTTCTATTGCACTACCATTAAAATCCCCAAAAACATTAACTTTTTTACATTATATTCTTCTGTAAGTTCATCATACCATTCCTGCACATTAGGTTTCATTGAAAAAATATTATTGTATCCATAGTACCAATGTTCATAGTCTACAAATACTGCTGCGCTAGGCTTATCGCTTTTTTTGAATAAATTGCTAAACAACGTTCTCCTCCTTTCCCAGTTAATCTATTGCATTATAACAAATTTTTGTCATAAGGTAAACAACCGCCGCAAAATCCACAGCGGTTTGCGACGGTCAGGTTTTTATATTTAATTAAGTTTTCAAAACACAAAAAATTTAATTTCACGGATTGTTGCGTCCTTCACATTTCCACAAATCTCCGTATATTTGAAAAAACTACTGCACTTTGTACTGTTGTCCGGCTATGTCCACATAGTCAATTTCATCTATATCTAACGGTTTGCTAATATTCATGGCTAAATTTTTACCCATTACATCGCCGTAAAAAATAGTATTAAAACCACTTTCTGTCGTTTTATATTTTGTTCCATCTTTCATAACAACAGTAAATGGAATATAAATTTCCTCATATTCCTTTCTTGCAGGATAATCAAAAATCAATAGTAACTGTTAACGGTGTAATTTCCATCTTAATTACAGTAAGCTTGTTTTTGTGATGAATAATAGTTTGGTTAGGTTTAATTACCTTGCTACTATTATTGCTCTTGCCTTTCCAATTAATCTTCCACTCACCTTGGGCAATATCATCATTTACTTTATAATCAGCTGATGTTTTGTACACCTGGCGTAAACAATTAGAGTTAATTCAATATCTTTTCCGTCAATATCTAAGTTTTTTCTTTATATTCTGATAAAACATCCATTCTGACTTCAAACACGCCTTCATAATCAGAAGTCACATTTAAATCTCCTGCAACACCGTCTATATTTCCAAAACCTTTTATATTAATTTTTGCCCCTACAAAAAGACATTCCATTATTTAATTTTTTATCTTTAGATTTAACTTTCAAATATAGATAAATAGCTTTTTGTCTGAAATAGTCTGTATTAAGGACACTGTAATTCCATTATTTGTAGCAGTAACCTTGTCAGCATCAGCAACATCTATGTAACCTTTTTGAAAAATTAACTGCCTGTGCCTCATCCATTTCAATTCCCTTGTGCTGAATTAATTGAACAATATTGTTCCATGCACCCGAAAAACCGCTAACTCCAACTGCCATTGTCCCTATACAAAGCGTTGCAAGCGTCACCACAACTATAGCTTTTTTCCTAAAACCTCTATATTTTTTCCCACTATTTCTCACCGTGTTATTCATAATATTGTTAGTCATTTCATAATCAACCTGAACGTTCTTCATCATTTCGTCTACATCTTTTCTAAAACTCATATCTTTCACCCTCCATATAATTTGTCTGCAACTTTTGTTTCAACTGCTCCCTCCCTTTTTTCATCAAAGATAAAACCGTTGACTGTTTTTATCCAAAATCTCTGCAATTTCCTTTACAGTAAATTCCTGATAATAATACAAAAGCAGCACTACCCTATACTTTTCTTTCAATGTCAAAATAGCATTCAGCAAATCAACCGATTCCTCAATATGCCTGTACTGACACTGAGAAGCTTTCACAATATCCTCTATTTGAACAACACTGTTTCTCTTAATCCATGCTGTTCGCAAATAATTTTTGCAAACATTAATGGCAATTCTCATAATCCATGTTTTTTCGTTAGCCTGTCCCAAATATGTATGATATTTCTGCCACACCTTAATAAATGTTTCCTGTGGTGCGTCTTCCGCCAAATGCCTATCCTTTAAATAAAGTGTACAAAGCCTTAAGATATCATTTCCGTAAGCTTCAAGCATACTTTGCAATTCCATTTCGTCAAGCTTTTTGTCTTCGCTTATAGACTTTGCTTTCTCATTTTTCATAAACATTTGCCCTCCTTTCACTTATTAGACACACCAACTTGGGACTATATTGCATTTATTTGCAAAAAATCATTAGAAATATTTCTACCCTGGCATATTTGTGTAAGATTTTAGAATGTTCAATAGAAGATGTTGTTAGCATAAAATATTAGTAGAAATTCAAAGACTTTTCTACTTAACAAAAAATACTACTTTATCAGAAGTAATCTCATTTGATAAAGTAGTATTTTTATATTCTAAAATATTTCTAATCCCTACAGATTCTTAATTCTCTC
>VOFD01002555.1_pt1 | contig 18509 bp, 38 predicted proteins | sample 5384101 | NCBI WGS metagenome assembly VOFD01 (sample SAMN12384723, study PRJNA508395) | human gut metagenome | isolation source: healthy gut C | host: Homo sapiens
GAGCTTTCGGAGATAATTCGTAAAACTGTCGGATATAAAGTCCGGCAGTTTTTTTTAGCCGAAGCTTATCAGGAATTGTGCATTGTGCATTGATAATACTGGTTCATTTTGTGCAAAAGGGTAATTTTTCGGATTGTTTTGTATAAATTGTTGACTATTTAATAACAATTATGATATAATAATAAGTATTAAAATATTACCTTTCTGCTGCTGTAACAGCGTTTGCAGTACGGAAATCTATTAAAACTTAAAAGCAAGGTTCGGTTTTCTGTTGCTTTAAGCAAGGGCTTATGCGAAGGCTCTTCGAGAGCTTTACCCGGCCTGTAAACAAGCGGTTAAAGCTTGAAAAAACAAAAAAATTTAGTCAGCAAAATGAAATAACCCGTTCTTAACGCTCGGGATTTGGAGGTCTGAAATGGATAAGCAGATTGATTACGGAAGTTACGCCGGCTACCGTGAAACCGTACGGACTCTTACAGGAAATTTAAAGGAGCTGCTGCGGCTGAGCGAGGATATTTCTTGATTAACTCTTTTCCTAATACGGAATTTATTGTCCTTGCCATAGTTGCGAACCGTTCAATAAGAGGGAAGTTTGTATACGATATTCCCGAAAATGTTACGGAGATTTACGAGCTATATCTTGAAGATTATGATTGGTCAAAAAAAAAAGAAAAGTAAGGTAAGGCTTAACAGTACCGAATATCAGGCGCTCAGAAGTCTTATACTTGACAGGCATGTCGACTGGGAAACATTATTTGAACTGTTTGCAAAGGATGATATATCTATTGACAGAATAGTAATGGGTGAAGATTTCCTTCAGGCAGTTAAGGATTGTTATAATCTTAAATACAGTCAGGTTGTTTTTTCGGATTTTTTGTGGACAATGAGGTCAATTTACCTGCCGCTGTTCTTTACGTTAAGCATGAAAGTTCCGAAAGCGGATTTGTATCACTGCGTTGCAACGGATATGCAGGAATACTTGGCAGTATGGCGAAATATTTTCATGGAAGCCGTGTGCTTTTGTCGGAGCATGGAATATATACGAGAGAGCGTGAAGAAGAGCTTATAAAGGCAAAATGGGTAAGCGGCATATATAAAACTATATGGATTGACCAGTTTAAAAAATGTCCCGGCTTGTCTATGAAAAAGCTGATATTGTTACGAGCCTTTATGAACATGCCAGAGAACTTCAGATAGAGCTTGGCTGTCCGGTAAGTAAAACAATGGTGACGCCTAATGGTATTAATGCTGAGAGCCTTATGAATCTTCCGGGGAAAACCGAAGAAGAGATGGGGAAGATATATGTCGGAGCCGTACTAAGGGTAACGCCTATTAAGGACGTCAAGACAATGCTTCAGGCATTCAGTTTCGCAAGGGAAAAAGATGAAAGGCTTAAGCTGTGGATTATGGGTCCTTGTGATGAAGACGAGGAATATGCAAATGAATGTTTTGAACTTGTAGATACGATGAATATTCCGGATGTAGAGTTTACCGGAAGAATTAATATAAAAGATTATCTGGGCAAGATGGACATGTCAATTCTTACAAGCATAAGCGAAGGACAGCCGCTTACAATATTGGAAAGCTATGCAGCAAAAGTTCCGGTTATTGCTACTGATGTCGGTAATTGTAAAGGACTTATTTATGGTGAAAACGATGATTTTGGGATTGCAGGAAGAGTTGTCCATATAATGAACATTGCAGAAATTGCTAAAGCCATAACTGACCTTGCAGCTGACCCTGATATGAGACGCAGGATGGGTGAAAACGGTTATAACAGGCTTATGGCAAAATATAAGGTTGAATATATGAAGCAGACCTATACGGAAATATACAGAGATTTTGCAAAAAGCTGCAGCGTATCGTGGGATGAACCGTAAAAAGGAGAATGAAATGGCAGGTATCGGAGTTAAGTTAAATAAAATATTTCAGAAGAATACGATAACGTCTGATATAATCGGATTTGGCTATAGTACGGTTGTTACTATTGCGCCTATGCTGGTTGTTATAGCAGATATTCTTTTGATGCGTTATTTTTTGGGATTTTCGGATGTGCTTTATTCTACCAGAATGTTATTCGCCTGTACGGTTTTATATATTTTTATATTCGGACTTCTGAGTGCATCTCCGTTTAATGCGGTATTGTCAAAATATATTTCTGATGTTATATATGACGAGCGGTATGAGGATATTCTTCCGTGTTATTATGTCGGTCTTGTTATGAATATATCGCTTAGCTGTTTAATTGGTATTCCGTTCTGTATATGGGAATATGTTGTAGGACACATTGATATATTTTACGTGTTTACCGGCTTTTTGCGGTTATATTTCACTTGTAATCGTATTTTATTCGATGATATATCTTTCAATATGTAAGGATTATCAAAGGATATCGCTGTTTTTCGGAATAGGCATGGTATGGGCGTTTTTGCAGTCGTTATTCCTTTATCATATATGTGGATGGCCGGCGGCAGAAAGTATGCTTTTGTCTTTGACAACAGGATTTTTCATTATCGCATGTCTGGAGACGGCGCTTATTAAACGTTATTTTGTCATTAACAGTAACCGCTACAGACCGGTGCTCAGGTATTTTAAAAAATACTGGCAGCTTGTACTTACTAATTTCTTTTTTATATACTTGGTCTGTATATACATAACTTTGTATTTTGGACTACAGACCTTAAAATGACTGTTGCGAATAGTTTTGTGTGTGCGCCGTCGTATGACATGGCGACATGTATTGCGATGTTTACTAATATATCAGCGTCCGTTATATTCATATCCAGAGTTGAGATGCATTTTCACGAGAGATACAGAGATTATTCGGAAGCAGTAATCGGTGGCAAAGGTGCGGATATTGAGACGGCGAAGAAGCGTATGTTTGGACAGCTGTCTAATGAGCTTATGAACCTTGTGCGTATACAGTTTATTATATCGGTTATATTGTATCTGTTATGTGTCGTTATTTTGCCGCAGATAGGTTATGCCGGAAGAATTATGAGGATATATCCTTGCGTTTGCGCCGGATATTTTATATTATTTTTAATGTATTCAGCAATAATATTTTTGTATTATTATAATGATACAAAGGGCTCTCTTGCAACAGCATTTTTGCTTTTGCATTGTAACATTTGCCGGAAGCATTATTGCCAGTTATCTATCTGACATATGGTACGGAATCGGAGTTGTAGCAGGTTCATTTGTCGGATTTGCTATAGCATACCGGCGGCTTCAGTGGATAGAAAAGAATATAGATGCACATGTATTCTGCAGGAGTTTCATATTGCCGAAAAGAAAAAGTATGAGACCATCGGATATGGTATATAAAAAGGAATTGGAATAAGGAGGATTACATAATGAAGACAGCGTTATTTGGTTATAGTAAAAAGGAAGCTAATGAGGAGCTTGAGACAATAGTTAAGAAAAATTCCAGACTTCAGTCAGAGGTCGAAGAGCTTAAGAATCAGCTTTATAATGCACAAAATGAGAAGTCAGATGAAGATTGGGAAGCAGAGGTACACGGGCTTGAATCCAAGCTTTTGGATGCTGAAAATGAGAATGCCCTTCTCAGAAATGAGCTTAAAGCGCTTAAGGCAGAAATGGGTAAAGCACAGAGTGAATATAATGCAGATGATATAGGTGCAATGTATCAGGAAGCTTACGGCGACGTCATGAAGATGAAGACCTCTGCGAAAGAGCATATGACAGAAATTATTAGCGATTTTATGAATAACTGGGAAACAGCTTATAAGAAGATGGAAGCTGTAATAGATAAAAATGCATTTATGAGAAAAAATGCACGGGAAAGCTTCAGTAAATCAGTTGCTGAAATTATGCAAAGCTTTGATGAAATGGAAGCATTGTCTGACAAACTCTGTTCAGGGCTTTCAAAAACCAAAGCAGAAAAAGACAGGATTAAGAGTCTTCTTGAACAACCGGTAAATGAAGTGTTTAAAGGCAATACAAAAGAGCAGGAATAATTAAATGAAGAAATTGTTATTTGTTATTAATACTTTGGGCAGAGCCGGTGCAGAGACGGCTATGATTTCTTTGCTTTCTAAGCTTGACCCGAATGAATATAAAATTGATTTGTATGTACTTATGGGACAGGGAGAACTGTATGAAAAAATTCCTGCGTATGTGAATCTCGTTAATAAGAATTTCTGTGCGGAGTCAGTGCTGTCCGGTGCAGGAAGACGCAACATGGCGAAGAAGGTGCTTCGTTCATTTATAAAAAACGGTGGATTTATAAAAAATGCGGATATATTATTGTTAATCTGGCAAAAATGGTGAAAGACAGAAATATTAAAATGGAAAAGCTTTTTTATGGAGAGTTCTGTCTGACGGAGCGGACATTTTTACCAATAAGTATGATTTGGCAGTAGCATATATTGAAGGAGGTTCTGCATATTATGTGGCCGACCATGTGAATGCAGATAAGAAAGCGGCATTTGTGCATATTGACTACAGAAGCGCGGGTTATACAAGAAAATTGGATAAGGATTGTTATCTGTCATTTGACAGGATATTTACCGTATCTGACGAGGTTAAGGAATTTTTTCTTTCTGTTTATCCTGAATGTGGAGACAAGACCTATGTATTTCATAATATAATTAATCAGGATGCCATTATTCATAATGCGAAAGAGCCGGGTGGATTTGATGATAATTTTTCGGGGACCAGAATTCTTACGGTAGGGCGTCTTACATATCAGAAAGCTTATGAAATAGCAATAGATGCAATGAAGCTTCTTAAGGACAAAGGCCGTAATGTCAGATGGTATGTGCTCGGTGAGGGTAATCTCAGGCAGTCGCTTCAAAAACAGATTGAGGGACTGGGACTTTGTGGTGATTTTGTGTTGTATGGCGCCGTGAATAATCCGTATCCTTATTATGCACAGGCAGATATATATGTTCATGCTACAAGATTTGAAGGTAAGAGTATAGCGATACAGGAGGCGCAGACTTTGGGACTTCCGATAGTCGCTTCAGACTGTAACGGTAATAAGGAACAGATAATAAATGGCGTGGATGGGCTTTTATGCGAACTTACTCCGGAGGCTGTATGCGAGGCTGTTGAAAAGTTTCTTGATAATCCAGAGCTTATGGCAAGCTGTGCGAAAGAAGCAGGACAAAAAATATTGTTAATGATAAGGAAATTGAACTGCTTTTAAATATGTAAGAGGATGGGCGCTTAATATGCTGGGACACAAAAACAGACTTATTAACGGGGGACTATGAAGAAAGTACACGGTATCTGAAAAATCCGGATTGCGGCTGGTATCATATTTATACAATATATCCGCAGAACCCTGTTGATAAAGATGCGTTATACTCGCTTATTGCTGATGATGAGAAGCTGGCACTTTTGTTTATTAATATAGGACGGTACCGTAATGAAATCCCCGGAGAAGAAGTGGCTCTCCGCCTTAAGGAAGTTTTTTTGATGTATTTGTCAGCCGGGGATGCACATGATAATACGTGCAGCATACGACAATGCAGGTCTTGGAATGACTAAAGAACCTGCTCAGCTGGATATTGTCAGAACCCATATGAAATTTTTTTGGAAGTATTTTTCAGGAATATTCAGATTATATACTAACAGTACAAGGGTTGTTTGTAGGAAGCTGGGGTGAGATGCATTCCTCAAAACATCTTGTTAATGACGCGGTATTACGTGAGCTTGCAGAAACTATGTATAAGGCTGTGGATGGAAAATGCTGCATTTCGGTGCGCAGGCCTGACCAATACAGAGTATTAAAGGGAACGATACCTGTAAGCCGGCTTGCTCTTTTTAATGATGCAATCGGTGCATCGGAAAGCGATATGAATACGTACGGCTGCGATAAAAATGTATATGAAGATTATACCGAGGAAGAGATTCGAAGAATTGAACTTCGCTGGCAGAGCAGCAATGTTTACGGTGTGCCGAATGGCGGAGAAGTTCTGTTTGGCGAGAAAAATACACCTGGGAGCGATGCAATAAAAGATTTTGAGGACATGCATCTTACGTATCTGAACAGCGCCTATGATACATCTCAGCTTGACGTGTGGCGAAAAAAGAAAAATATACAGGCAGAGATATATATAGTGGCCTTTCAATGTACGACTATATCGGAACTCATCTCGGATACAGATTTGTTGTGAGAAATGCCGGTCTGACAAGAAAAATATAATATATGTGGATATTGAGAATGTCGGCTTCGCTGCATTATATAAGGAAGCGGTATGTGAGCTTGAGCTTTGTGCGGATACAGGTGAAACTGTCAGGGTAAATGCGGATTATGATATGAGAAGTATAAAGAGCGGGCAGAAAAACGTATTGAGATAAATATTTCAAAATATAACGTTTCTTCTGAGAAATACAGCATATACATTAGTATGTACTCTAAAGTGGATAAAGAACCAATAAAGTTTGCAAATAACAGTGCCGGCGCTAAGATGTTTTTAGGTAAAATATGTTGAAAGATGAGTTTTCATATGATATCGTATTATTAAATAGTAACATTAAACATTAGATAAGATGCAAGAGGGGCTGGTTATGGATAGTGCATTAATTTTAAGATTAATTGTTATCGGAATCGGAATAATTATGTTGTCAGTAGATTTTCTGCTTTACTGCCGGAAGAGATTAATTGAGAAATTTTCGTTTGCATGGGGCATGTTTTCTATTATCTTAATTTTATCCGGAGCGGTTCCTAAATTTAATGTGTGGAGCAGATATCTGTCACTGGAAACAGGAATCTTTTTTTATTGTTTTAGGATTAATTTTGATATGTTTATTTTATAGTGTCAGTTTAGTTATTTCTGATCTTGTAGTTAAGAATCAGGAGCTTGCAATGCAGGTTTCTCTGCTTAACTGTGAGGCGGAAAAAGTTCTTAAAACATTAAATACAGTTACAGGAAAGGATATAATGGATAACAAATGAAAAAGAATGTTTTAATTATCATTCCGGCATATAATGAAGAAGGTAATATAGAAGCTGTATTAGAACAGTTAGAGAAACTTGAAATTGCAGATATTGCAGATATACTTGTAATGAATGACCATTCATCGGACAAAACCAACATGATAGTAAAAAGCATAACCATGCCCTTGTCACACATGTTTTTAATCTTGGATACGGAGGGGGACTCAGGCTGGGATATAAATATGCAATCAGAAGACGATATAAATATATTATTCAGATGGATGCAGACGGTCAGCATGATGTATGTAATATTCCGGTTATTTATAAGGAACTTACAACACCCGATTCAGATGGAAACTTTCCGGATATTGTTCTGGGTTCCAGATTTGTAGAGGGAAGCACGCCTTTTCCGGTGTCAATGGCTAAAAAGTTTGCTTTTAGATTATTTCGCAGAATGATTAAGACTGCAACAGGGCAGACGGTAATGGATCCTACAACAGGTCTTCAGGGTCTTAGCTGGCGCGCCGCATTATTTTATTCAAAGTTTAATCATTTTGACGACAGATATCCTGATGCTAATATGATTATACAGATGATTCTTTTTGGGATTCAGGGTAAAAGGAAGTACCTGCAGTTATGCATGTCAGAACAACGGGAGAGAGCATGCATTCAGGACTTAAGCCGATAGTATATATGATACGGATGTTTTTTAGTATACTTGCAACAGTATTCCATATTAAGGTTTTAAAGTGGGATGATTGTGTACGGAAAGAAATGGATACATAAAGAGGATTTTGCATATTGGATAGGAGGGGCTTGCAATTGATAAAAATTAAAGATGGTTTTGAAATACATCAGTTTGCCGGTATAAATATTGTTATTGATAAAACCGAAATACCGGAAAAAGCATTATTTTCTTTGAATGAAACAGGATTATTTATATGGAATCAATTAAAAAAAAGGCACTACACTTAAGCTGTTGGTTCAAATGTTGCAGGCTGAATATGATGTAGGAGATTTGCAGGCAAAAGAAGATATTGAAGAGTTTCTACAGAATATAAGTGAAAAGGGTATCTTAGAGGAGTGAAAAAATGTGCATAGGGTTCTTCTGATTGATGATGACCGGGAAGTGCTAAGTGTTAATGGTAAATATCTTAAGGAAAAAGGGTATAAGGTGGATATGGCGTCTTGTGTAAATGATGCAGTCGGATGTATAAAAAAGCTAATCCTGATTGTATTGTAATGGATGTCATGATGCCGGATGTAGATGGATTTGACGGATTTCTGGTTTTACGTAAGTTGACAAATGCACCTATTCTTTATTTGACAGGAAAAACTGACGAGGCTGACCGTATAAAGGGGCTTTCAATTGGAGCGGATGATTATATTGTAAAGCCATGCAGCCTGCAGGAGTTATCTTTAAGAATCAGTATTAATATACGCCGACAGAAAAAAATAGAAAACAAATCCGGGGTACTTGAATTCACGCCGTTAAAAATAGAGCTTATAGAGCATAGGACATTTACGGAAATGAAGAAATTGCATTGTCAAATCGTGAGTTTGACGTTCTTGTTTTTTGGCAAAGCATAAAGGAGAAGTTGTGACATTTGAACAGATAGGAAAGGAAATATTAGGAACTTATCTGGATTCCGACAGAAAAAAATGTGATGGTTAATGTTAGTCGTTTGAGAAAAAGTTTGAGGGTTATGTTGGCTTGGAAAATATGATAGAAACTGTCTGGGGAAAGGGATATCGTTTTAAAGGATAATACTAAGAGCAGACAGGCATATGCGGAGGGTTTAACATGCCAAAGAAAAATTATAATAAACCGGAAGCTTCAAAAAGCAGTTAGAGCAGGAGCTGCTTGAGGTAAGTGAGGCTTTGTGGGATGCCAATGTGCGTCTTGCAGCAGAAGAAAAGGCTCGTACAGAACTTCTGTCTAACCTGTCGCATGACCTAAGAGCATCAATGACGGCGCTTTCAAGCGCCGTAGAATTATTAAAATCAGGCCATAAGATTGAAAAAAGAGCAATATGATGAGCTTCTTAACCTTATGGAAAGAAGAATAAATATGCAAAAAGGCAATATTGGACGATTTGTTTTTGCTTACAAAGATTCGCAATCTCGCACTTCGTGCTTCAAAGATTGCTTACGCAAGCGGATTGCTCATAATCGGGCGCTCAGTACATAACCGATATTGCGTGCTCATTCATGCAAGCATAATTCGCCCACAATATCGGTTATGGCTGAACTGTTAAATTAAATGGTAACAATTTTGTTAGAAAACTTGTAAAAATGCATTTTGTTGTATAAAATATAATAACTTAAAACAATAACTGTTGTAGTATTTGTCTGATATTAAAAATATAAGGGAGGTATAGTAAAATGAAAACATATGAAAAACCAATGATTATTAAAGTTGAAGATGTGGCAGAGAGCGTGTATATGGCAAGTGGAAGCTCTTCTGAGACACCTAAAAAAGCAGGATGCGACAGCAAGTATATGAAAGGTGTTTATAAGGAACAGAATTATAATGATGTTAATGGCGCCGATGAATCAAAGAAAACAGCTTATTATGTATTAGGATGTACCGGCTGTCCTGCTATGAGATGGAATGGCTGTGCATTACAAGTAGACGAGGCATATCTTCAGGGAGCAGAAAGTTATGGCGTAGATAATGGAAATAGAATGCCTGACTGGGAGAGAAAAGGATTTTCAAAAGGATGCTCTTTGGCATACATGTCAGTAAGCCGTGTAATATTTTAGTTTGTTGATACAATATAAAAAGGTAAATTATAATATATGCCAAAGGCGATGACAGTACCTTGTTATAACGTTGAGATGCAGGTGCGCAATAAGGACAATCTTCCGCTCTAAAACGCAGCCGCTATTACCACAGCCAGATAGATATGGATATAATAGCGAAGGGAACTGATTATAAGGAACTCCCTGATACATACGTTATATTTATCTGTGACTTTGACCCATTCGGTTTCGGAAAGTATAAGTATACTTTTGACATGATATGCACTGAGACAGGAGAGATGCTTGATGACGGTGCAAGGACAATATTTCTGAGCACAAAGGGAACTAACGGTTCAGAGGTGCCGGAAGGGTTAAGGAAGTTTCTCAGGTATGTGGCGGCGGATGCTGCGCCAGTACGGAGGATTTTGATGACGATTATGTCAGAAGCCTCCAGAAAAGAGTGTATCAAGGATTAAATCAGACAGAGAGATGGGTGAGCGCTATATGCTGTTGAAAGAACTTTTAAGCGATGAGAGAGCCGAGGGCAGAAACGAAGGCAGGACTGAGGGCATAGCCTGGCAGAGTCAGAGGCAGGGCAGAATTTGTAATAGAACTGCTTTCAGAACTTGGGGAGGTATCCACAGAGCTTTCTGACGCAATTATGGCGGAGAAGGATCCTGAGAGACTGCTTGCATATCTTAACGAATCTGACAGACTAATATGCGGTATACAGATACTTTTAAAACTGTTTTGTAATGCCTTGGCAGTAATTGTAATCGAAGATGATAAGATGGATGCAGTTAAATTACTTGCAGAAAAACAAAGAGTAATAATAATATTGATATTAAGGTTATAAAAAGCGGCTATCCGAAAGGTGCGGAAAGACAGCTTGTAAATGCAGTAACAAAAAAAAAGGCTTGCAATGGGAAAGCTTCCGTTGGAAGCGGGATGTATTGTGTGTAATGCTGCTACAGTAACAGAAATATGCAGGGCGGTTGTTGAAGCTGAGCCATTTATAAAAAGAATCGTAACTGTAACAGGCGACGCTGTGCCTGAATCACATAATTATCTTGTAAGAATCGGAACGGATATAGGAACGGTTATTCAGGCAGCCCGTGTTAAGAAAGAGCAAGTGGCAAAGATTATTATTGGCGGTCCTATGATGGGAAAAGCTGTGTATTCATATGATATTCCGGTGACTAAGACAACATCAGCTATTATATGCATGACAGAAAAAAGAATCGTATATGGCACCGGAGTCGGTATGTATAAGATGCGGAAAATGCGTAGATGTATGTCCTGAAAGGCTTGTGCCTCAGATTCTGGCGGAATATGCTGAGTGCTATGAATGGGATTTGTTCAGGAGAGCAGGCGGCATGAATTGTTGTGAATGCGGAAGCTGTACTTATGTATGTCCGGCGAGGAGAAGCCTTACGCAGATATTTGCGGGTGCAAAAAATGTTGTAAAAAGCAGGGAGGCATAGGGCATGTTTGAAGTATCAGCGTCTCCGCATATTAAGAGCGCCGTATATACACATGAAATTATGGCTGACGTATGTATAGCGCTTATACCGGCATTCGTATTTGGAGTGTATATATATGGTGCGTATGCTGCGTGTATAGTTGGCGTATCGATTGCTTCATGTATATTTTTTTGAGTATATTTATCTTCGTATTATGGGATGCGCAGACGGCACAGGTATAAACGACATGAGTGCGGCTGTAACGGGACTGCTTTGGGTCTTAATATGCCGCCGCATACACCGTTATTCATTCCGGTTATCGGCGCTGCATTTGCAATAATAGTAGTAAAGCAGCTATTTGGCGGACTGGGACATAATTTTATGAATCCGGCTCTTGCTGCAAGGTGTTTTCTTTTAATATCATTTCCACGTGAAATGACGGCGTTTTTTCCCGACGGAATATCGGGCGCAACTCCGCTTGCCGCGCTTAAGGCAGAAGAATATCCGAAGCTTTGTGAAATGTTTTTCGGAACAGAAGGCGGATGTATCGGGGAAACGTCGGTACCGGCTTTAGGAATAGGTATAATATATCTGCTTGCAAAAAAGTGATTAATATGAGAATACCATTTTCATATATATTGTCATTTGCATTAGCATTAAGTGTATATTTAGCAGCATCAGGGGCAGAAAATGCAGTATATTGTATTCAGGCAAATTTATACGGAGGAGGACTTATACTAGGTGCGTTTTTTATGGCAACGGATTATGTCACATCGCCGGTGACGCCGGCAGGACAGGTGGTTTACGGGATAAGTGCGGGACTGCTGACATTTGTATTCAGGCAATTTGGGGTCTTGCCTGAGGGCGTATCTTATGCGATAATCTGTTCTAACATGATTGTACCAATTATAGAAAAATGTACAATGAGAAAGCCTTTCGGAGAGGAGATATTCAGATGGCGAGGAAACGTATAAAAGAGAAAAGGTGACAGTTATTTAAGGGATGGACTTATACTGCTTGCGGTTGCAGTGGTTTTTGCGGTTATACTTGGAGGAGTGTTTTTAAAACTAAAAAGCCAATTGATAATGCGTCGGAAGCTGCTAAGCTGGCAGGCTATGAAAATGTGTTTACAGGTTATGAAGGAATAAGGTTTGAAAGTAATGAAGAATATGATGAGAAGCTTGCTGCTTATAACAAAACAATAAATGATGAGTACAGAACGGCTATTAATGATATGGCTGATGTATATGATGACAACGGCGCATGCATCGGTTATGCATTTATTGTAAAATCCAAAGGATACGAGGATGACATAACGCTGTCGGTTGGAATTGATACAGAAGGCGCAATAACCGGAATTGATATTGTATCAATGAATGAAACGGCAGGACTTGGCGCTAACTGTACGGATGAAGGTTTTAAAAATCAGTTTAAAGGCAAATCGGAACCGATAGATGTAGATGCTGGTGATGTTGACGCCCTTACCGGAGCAACTATGACGACAAAAGGCGTTGCCAGAGCAGTCAATGCATGTATAGAGTTTTACGCACAGATGGGTAATTAATAATATTATTTAAAATAATAGCAATTAAAACGGAGGACGTTAATGAATCAGCATGCCGAACGTATTGTGAACGGTATGATAAAGGAGAATCCTACATTTGTACTGATGCTTGAATGTGTCCTACGCTTGCAGTAACTACTTCGGCGGTAAGTGGGCTTGGAATGGGGATTTCAACTATGGTGGTACTTATTTTGTCGGGGAGGTCTTATTTCAGCTGTAAGAAATATCATTCCTCATACTATAAGGATTCCTGCATATATCGTAATAATTGCAGGAACTGTAAGTGTTATAGAGCTGCTTATACGTGCATATTTTCCGGATATTGAAAAAGGCGCTTGGCGTGTATATTCCATTGATTGTGGTTAATTGTATAATTCTTGGCAGGGCAGAGGCATATGCATCTTCTCATAGTGTGATGCTTTCGATGGCAGACGGGCTTGGAATGGGACTTGGATTTACTGTATCTCTTACATTAATCGGGGCGATAAGAGAAATTATAGGAAGTGCATGTATTTTTGGATATGATTTTAATAAAAATATATTTGGAGGGCATCTGGCGCCTGTATCTATAATAGTTATGGCACCGGGTGCTTTTTTTTTTGTACTTGCATTTCTTTCGGCGTTGCGAAATCATACGATAATACACAAATTAAAAATAAGGCAAAAAACCACTAAAAAGCGTATTAACACAAATATGAGTGAAAACATGGTAATGTGTGAAATGGACTGCAATAAATGTAAATGGAGATGTTAATGTATGTATGATATGTTTTTGCTGCTTATATCAGCAATGTTTGCAGGAAATGTGGTTTTATCACAATTTTTAGGGATATGTCCGTTTCTCGGTGTATCTAAAAATATTCAGGCAGCGTTTGGTATGGGAACTGCTGTTACGGTTGTGATTGTAATAGCTAATGCCGTTACATATCCTGTTGGCAGATTTCTTTCGTTTTTTGGCATAGAATTTATGCAGACATTATTTTATATACTGATTATCGCAACGCTGGTTCAGGTTTTAGAGATAATAATAAAAAGCAAAATGAAAAAGCTTTATGATGCACTTGGAGTATACCTTCCGCTTATAACGACCAACTGTGCGGTACTCGGTACGGCAATTAAAAGCACAGACGCAGGGTACGGATTTTTTGAATGCATCGTATATGGACTTGGTGTTTCGCTTGGATTTCTTATTGCAATAGTTATTATGGCTGGTCTTAGGATGAAGATAAATTATAACCGCCGTATACCGAAAGCATTTCAGGGAACCCCTGATAACACTTATAACAGCAGGTCTTATGTCAATTGCATTTTATGGATTTTCGGGTCTTTAACAATTCTATATCTGAAAGATGAGGGGAATATATGGAGATGGTTTTATTAGCGGTATTTGCCGCTGCGTTTTTTGGATTTATTTTGGGAATTCTGCCGGGAATGGTTAAAGAAAAAATTTCCTGATGATACAGACGAAAGGACTGCTATGATTAGGACAAATCTTCCGGGAAACAACTGTGGCGGGTGTGGATTTGCAGGCTGTGATGCATTTGCTGCCGCTGTAGCAGACGATAAGGTTACGGCGGATAAGTGTACCGGGGTATTAGCCCGGTACAGTTGAGAAATATAAGTGAAATACTCGGAAAAGACATTAAAGAAGTAAAGAAAAATGTATATACGGTGCTTTGCAGCAGCGATTGCCCGGCTGTAAAGGTTAAATATAATTATACAGGTGCAAAAGACTGTGTATTTGTTGCAAAAACTCTTGGCACAGGGCCGAGAGTATGCACGTTTGGATGTATGGGGTACGGTTCATGTATGAAAGTGTGTACGCACGGTGCAATTAGTCTGGTAAATAATACCGCCGTAATAGATAAAGAAAAAATGTACGGGCTGTGGGCTTTGTGCAGGTATATGTCCGCAGAAGATAATTGTAGGTGTGCCAAATGATAAAGATATTGTACATTGTAAGGCACGCACATTAAGTAAAGAGAAAAGTATGAAAATCCGGGATTGATGCCAATCGATACGATAGATGAATTTCAGAATTTGATATTAATTAGCTTAATACAGATGTATAGAGAATGTAAGTATCGATTGAACACATCCCGAACTATTTCGTTCCCGTGTTCAATAAAAAATAGCACCAAAAAATTCAGATTAAACGACATTTGGGATAAACAACCGGTTTTAGTCTGTAAACTACATTATTCATATTGTACAAGTACATTCATAACGTTTTCGCGGTAATGTCTCCCTATAGGTATTAACTCTCCGTTATCCATAGTGATTTCGTTGTAGTGGTACGCCTGAATATGTCTGAGGTTGACGATAAATGATTTATGACATCTAAGAAACCGGGATTTACTGAGACTGTTTTCCATATTTGTCAGGTTCCCTCTGAATTTGTCAGAATAGTCTTTTGTATTTATATAGATACATTTATCCTGAGAAGAAAAATATAATATATCGGAATAATTTATATGTTTTTACTGCTCGAAGCTTTTTGTAACGAAAAATATTATCAGTTAATTTTAAAGATTTTACGGCTTTTTTCATATCAGACGCAATGGTATTAATGCCGAATGGTTTAATATGAAAGTTAAGTGGCTGGTAATCAAATAATTCCATACACCTGTCTGTATTTTTTGAGATAAATACAATGCAGGTTGAAAGATTGTTTAGACGGTTCCTTATGTTATCTGCAACGGTAATACCGCATATTCCGGGAAGATTGATATCCAGAAAAACCATATCAAACCAGATTCCGTTTGTCATATTGTGCAAAAAGATATTCACCTGTATTATATATAGATATGTCTACATTAATCATATTTTTGTGCCCAAAGGTATATAACAGACGTTCAATCATGCTGCAAAATCTGTCATCATTATCACATATTGCTATCTGCATAAAGTCACATCACTTTCTCATATTTTTTTTTAGTGAAATGATAATATCATTGATAAATATAAGTTCCTGTTCACTGCAGTCTTCAAGAGACTTTATAATATTATCAGCATAGGATGTCATTCTAAGATGCGTTGAAAGAGAATCTTTCAGAAGGTAATCTAACGAAACGTCGAGACTGTTAGCTATTCTGACAAGTGTATTAATGCTTGGATTGGCACTTGCACTTTCAAGATTTTTGATGTGAGATTCTGATATGCCTGTTATATTACTCAGCTGTCTGGCTGAAAATCCTTTTTTCACGAAAATGCTTTATATTTACACCAAGAATACTTCTGTTAACTTTATCTTCCATTGTTCCCTGCCTATGTAAATGTATAATAGAATAATACTATTAAAGAATATTTGCGGAAATACTGTATATGAGTAAATTATACTTATATGGGGACTTTTTGCTAAAGAAAAATAAAAAATACGCATGAAAAAGATGTATTTTTTATGCGTATCTGGTTATACCGGATATTTAAGTAAATATGTCTATTTTTGTGCTTATGACAGCCTCCGTTCATCGGGCAGCTTCCACAGCTTCCGCCACAGGAGGAACCGCCGTTCTTTTTGGTTTGTATCATGCTATATATTATCAAAGCCACAATAAATAAAAAGTATCATACCGACGATTATTGATGAAAGATATGGCGTTATATCCATACTAAGTCCGCCTCCTTTACAGTATTTTTTCTGATTACTCATGATGGTGGTGTCGTGAATAGTAACTATTAAAATGCTGTAGCAACCAGGGCACATATAAATCCTATCACATTCATACTGCTGAATACAAGCACTCTTGTCTGGTACATTATGAATAAAATGGCATACACAGATACTAATCGTTTATAAATAAAAATTTGTGGAAATTTTTATTTACGGAAATTATAAAAACACCTAAAACTTATTAAATATATATGCATTATATTGCAATGAATATATATGTGTGATATAGTATCTTCCATAATAAAAAAAAAGAGAGGGAAATTAAGTATGAAAAAAGTAACACGTATTTTAACAAGTTTTGTTCTTTGCTTAAGCCTTTGCCTTTCAATGGCAGCATGTGGCGGCAAGAAGGAGGCAAGCAGCGACGGAAATAACTCAGCACTTGAAGAGTACATAAGTGAAAATCAGGCTCAGATTGATGAGATGTCTTCTGCTATGGAAGGACAGGGAATGAAGATTTCTGTTGAAGTTAGAGGTAATTCACTTGCTTATGTATATCAGTTCACTACTGATGTAGGAGATGCTGAAACTATTAAGTCAGGTCTTGAGCAGTCAATGAGTGCAATGGAAGAAACATTTAATACATTACTTTCTCAGGTAAAGGCAGAGGTAGCTGAAACAGAATCAATGATAGTTGAGTATCTTGATAAGGATGGTAATGTACTTCTTTCAAAAGAGTTCAAATAATCCATAGTATATTTTTACTAATTTAGAATTTAGGAAATTGTATAAGAAATATCCCACAGAGTTTTTTGTCTGAAAAGGAAAAGACAGTCTGTGGGATATTTTTTATTTCACGAGAAAGTATATACTATGAAATTCATATACATAAAAAGTCAATTTGTGTGCGGATATGTTCATAGACATTTATAAATTTGTTGTGTTACTCTATTTAACAGCGGTACATCTTTATGTAAAGCAAAAAATAAAATCAAGGAGAATGATAATATGAGGAAAAGCAGAATTTTATCATCTGTAATGGCTTTTAGCGCTTATTGTAACTTCTGTATGCATTCCGGCAGGAACCACCAGTTCAGCAAAAGAAAGCTGCTCTTAGTAAAAAAGAAGTTATCAATTAATGTTGGTGAAACTAAAGTTATTAAAGTAAAGAATTCAAAAAAGACTGCAAAGGTTACATGGAAGTCAACTGACAGCAAGATTGTAAAGATTGTAAAAAAGACTTCTAAAGGTAAGAAGGCTTCAGCAACAGTTCAGGGTATTGCAGAAGGAAAAACTGTAGTTAAAGCTGTATATAAGATAGGAAAGAAGAAGACTAACCTTAAATGTACTGTAACTGTAAAAGCATCGGAGGTACAGAAACCAACAACAACAGCGCCATCTGCTACAACACCGGCAGCTTCAGCTAAACCGGGCACATCGGTTACACCGTCTGCTACAAATACACCTGCGCAGGCAACTGATGTACCACAGCCTACTAAAGAGGCAACGCCAAAGCCGACCAGAACACCAAGACCGACAGCAGGTCCGACAGCAACGCCTACACCGGCTCCAAAGCTTACTAACCCATATAAGGTTGACCTTTCAGCAGCAGGACTTGCAGTAGGAGAAAACGGTGGAGTAGTTTCCTATAATGCTGAGACTAAGACTCTTGATTCTACAATGGGTAATTTGAATGGCTTTATAGTAAAAATCCTATTAAAGAGAATATTGAAAAGTATTCTTATGTTGAGATTACATATGAATTAGAGGGCGGAGATGTTAACCTATATCTTGCCGATGCTTCTATGGAAGGTGATGGCGCCGGACAGGACGCAGCAGGATGGCATGCTGAAATTAAGCTTAATCAGTATGATTATGGTAAAGATGTAAAGATTACTTACGGTGATGACGGTACTGATACATTTACAGGCGGATATCTTAAAGCATTTAAGATTTTTAATTTTGGTGATGAAACTACAATAAAGATTAAAGATATAACGTTCTATCAGGTTGAGAAATAAATTGCCGTACAAATTTTGTAAGTATTAGCGGTTTTAAGGATTCATATATTTATAAAATATCCCACAGAGATTTGTCTGAAAAGGAAAAGACAGTCTGTGGGATATTTTTTATAGAAACTTTTAATGCTATGAAATATATGGCTATTTATAAATAACGGTGTTATAATTTTTGAAAGTATTATAATATCTTTAA
>VOFD01002031.1_pt1 | contig 18469 bp, 41 predicted proteins | sample 5384101 | NCBI WGS metagenome assembly VOFD01 (sample SAMN12384723, study PRJNA508395) | human gut metagenome | isolation source: healthy gut C | host: Homo sapiens
TTGGTGCATTTAGTTCAATGTCATCTTCTCATCTGATCAAGCTGAATAAAAACTCAGTTGCCTGCGTACTCGGAGCTGTATTTATGGCAATACTTTTTAACTATTTCAGAAAAAAAGAATATCAAGTGGCTGAAAGAATGGAATCTTACGATCTCAATTCTGGCAGCAATGATCATCACAGCTGTGATTTAAAGGAGGAACGAACATGGAAAATAAAGGTTTTTATGAAGGCGAATATATGCCGCAGATGCATAAGATCGGTAAACTTACCGGATTTCTTGGAGCGATATTATCGTTCTTACCGGCACTTGTACTTGCAGTTGTTTATGGACTTCTTCCGAAACCGGCAGCACTTGCTACTGCATTCATTTCAGCACCAGCGCATTCAGTTCCTCTGGATCGTAGAACCGATCTCTTACTTTACCGTACTTGGCCCGGTAGGTACATATATGGCATTCATGTCAGGAAATATTTCCAAATATGAGAGTTCCTTGTGCCGGTATGGCACAGGTTGCAGCAGAAGTTGAACCAGGAACAGAAAAAGGTTCGATCATTTCAGTAATCGGTATGGCGACATCCATCGTCATCAACGTATCTGTGCTGACGATCGGAGTTATCCTCGGAAGCTCTGTACTTTCAGCAATGCCGGCAAGTGTGACAGAGGCATTGAATTATCTACTTCCGGCACTGTTTGGTGCCCTGCTTATGCAGTTTGGACTGAAAAGAATCAAATTTGCAGGTGGTATGCTTGCATTTGCAATTCTCATCGGTATTGCAATCAACGCAGGTCTTTTTTTCAACTGGCTTCCGGGAGCAGCAAACTATCTGACAACTCTTGCGGGAGTGTATTCGTAGCAATCGGTGTAACACTTGCAACCTATGGAAAGAAAAAAAAGCCGGAAAGTAAGAATGGTGTATAATTAGGTGGAAAAGGAGAGGTAGATATGACGAAAAAAAGAGATGCTTGGGCAGATGGAGGAGCTTAAGTCTACCTGCGTGGACATCTGCACTAATTTATGGAATAATCCTGAGACTGGCGGGAATGAGCAGAAGTCAGCGGATATGATCCGTGAGCTTCTTCATCACGAAAGGTTTGTGATTGTAAATGAAGAACATCTTCCACATGCATTTTATGCAGAGTACGGAAGTGGCAAACCGGTGATCGCAGTTCTTGGAGAATATGATGCACTTCGGGACTTTCACAGAAATGCCAGATTACGAAAAGAGCCGGTAACACCGGGGCAGCAGGACATGGCTGTGGACACAACCTTCTGGGAGCAGGGGCTGTGACAGGTGCGATCATGATCAAACGGTTTCTTGAGCAGGAAGGAATTCCGGGAACCTTAAGATTCTGGATGCCCGGAAGAAGAATTGTTAAGTGGAAAAGTAAAAATGGCATATTATCATATGTTTGATGGATGCGATATGGCACTGAGCTGGCACCCGATGTCTGCAAACATGATTTATGATGAAGGATATCTGGCTAGTGCATCTGCGAAGTTTATTTCAAAGGAAAAACTTCACATGCGAGCATTGCACCGGAAAGAGGGCGGAGTGCACTTGACGCAGTGGAACTTATGAGTGTAGGCGCCAACTATTTAAGAGAGCATGTAGTTGACAAGGCAAGAATCCACTATACTACAGACAGTGGCGGATTTTCACCGAATATCGTGCCGGATAAAAGCAAGCGCATGGTATTTTACAAAGGGCTCCCGCACATCAGTGATGTAAAGATATTCTCCGCAGACTGACACTTATAGCAAAGGTGCTGCAATGATGACAGAGACGGAGGTTGATACCAGGATTGAATATGGCTGGCGCGATATGGTCAGTGAAAAATCATTTGCAGATCTGACATGGAAGAATCTGCAGGAGGTCGGAACACCAACTTATACGGAAGAGGAAATGGAATTTGCAAGACAGTTGCAGGCTACCGTTGATCCGGCTATCAAAGATAGAGATCAGAGAATGTATGAAGCAAAAGAAAAAGGCATTAGCAGATGGCGTTGTTTCCAGAAACGCCTGGGAAAAAGCACCGCTTACTGCTTCTTCGGACAGTGGAGATGTGAGCCAGATGATGCCGATGAACCTCTTTACCGCAGTTTGCTGGCCGGTTGGTGTTGCACCGCATACCTGGCAGAGCTGTGCATCTGCCGGAAGCACGATCGGACAGAAAGGTGCATTTTACGCAGCAAAAGTCATTGCAGCAACAGCATATGACCTGTATACACAGCCGGAACTGCGAAAAGAAATTCAGGACGAATTCGATGCGCAGGACAGAGAACCATATGCACCGATGTATGACGGTGAATAAGAACAAGAAAAAGTAAAGAAAAAGGTCCCGGAGCCGTAAGGTTTCAGGATTTTTATGAGAAAAAAAAGTAAGTGTGTGACTGGATTTGACAAGAATTTTCATGAATGTTACACTGAGAAAATAGGAGAAAAAACAGACTGTTCGAGGGGGATAAGTGCAGTCAGGCAGGAGACAAAAATGGGTATCGCAATACAGGAATTATTATCGCAGGACTATTTTAAGGAGTTTTTACGTTCTGGCGGGGGCAAAGGGACTGCACCGTGAGATCAGGGGATCACAGTTATGGAGGCACCGGATGCATTTCACTGGACGAAAGGGAAGGAACTGGTACTTTCATCAGGGTACGTTATTGCAAAGGAACCAGATTGTATTGAAAAAGCGTTCGGGAGGGAAGTGTCCAGAAATCGGCGGGAATGATGATCAAAAAAGAGAACGGTATCTGGAGAAGATACCGGAGGAGATACTGAGGCTTTTTGATCAGTATGAGGTGCCTTATCTCCATGCCGTTTTCAGCACCATGGATGGAAGTGATGAGCCAGATTAATACTCTGCTGTGCTGAACCGGACCATACGCAGGCTGCGGATCAATACCAGTCATATGACATTTCAGATGTCGAATTTTTCATATAAAGAGCAGAAGATCAAGCGGATCCTGCAGGCGATGGAGGCTGAGATGGGGTTCCCGGCATTTTTATATGATTTTGTAGAAGAAGAGGCGTATTACAGTTCGATGAATTTTCAGAAGATAGCGAAAGGATTCGGACTTGAAACAGAGGATTTCTGGGAGCCGTCAATGCCGTATACCCGGCATACACTTTGTGATTATATGGACATGGTGAGATACCGTCTTGTGAATCAGAGTCACCAGGAGGGACCGAGAATCAGCTGGATACGGATCCCGATTTCTGTAAATGGAAGTGTACAGGCGTATTTTGCCGTGATGGAAGCGCAGGGAATTCCTGGATTATTATGATGAGTACAGTATCCGGATTGCCTATCTGATGCTGCAGGGATTATATGAGCAGATCGTAGCGGCACAGAACATGGGAAATATCGGATTTGAGAACTTTGTGTTATACGCTTTGAGTGCAACGGAAGATGATACACAGAAGATGATGTTTCAGGCGAATGTACAGGGATTTCCATGAGTACAAAAATACAGGTATGTATTGTTCCGGCGTGCGGACAATCAGGAAGAACTTCAAACCGGAGAAAAGAGATCCTTGAGGCTTACCGGAAAAGCAGTCTGATCAAATATGCCAGAATCGCAATGATCGGAGAAAATGTGGGAATTCTTTTTTGGAAGACAGAGAAGAAGACTGGGAGAAAGGTCATATCCTTGCACTTCTGGAAGAATTCCGGAGAAGAGTTCTGAAGAGCTGTCCGGAGACGGCACTGGAATTTGGTTATTCACTGGATGCCGCTTCTCTTGGGCATATCCGTCAGAGCATAGAGAAATGCCAGAAAGCACTGAATATGGGGAAAATGATTTATCCAAGCCTTTTTGCATGGGAGTATTCTCAGCTTGGTGCACTTGCATGGCTGGATATTCCGGAAGAAGAGCTTACTCATATGCTCTCGGCTTACAGTGTGCTCCTGAAAGATGAAAAGAATATCGAGCTTTTAAAGACTTTAAAAGTATATCTGAAAAAAATAATATGAACTACAGCGCAACGGCTGAGAAATTATATGTACATATCAATACGATCAGGAAGAGGATCGACAAAGGTAAACGAACTTCTGCAGATTGACTGGAGCGATAATATTGCACGGCTGAATGCAGAGCTTTTACTGCGCTTTTGAATCTGGAAGAAAAAATTTAACATTTCTTTGAACAAGAATTGATGATTTTCAGGGTAAAAGATGATACAATGTATATTGTGTGAAAAAAGACAAAAGAGGGAGATGCCTATGCCAAAGAAACAGAAGGCAAAGATAAAGCAGAAAAATAAATGCCCTGAAAAGCTGATCCGGACAGAAGCTGCAAAAGAGATTGCAGAGATAGACTGTTCACTTCAGAATCAGAAGTATCAGCTCAGATGCAGAGCTGCAATCGATCTTCTTACAGCAAAGCCGAATATGATAAATGCAGATCTTTCGCGCAAGAAACGCCATGTTGTGATCAACCAGATCAGCAGCAGAGTGAAGACGGCAGAGAGTATTTATACAAAACTGATCAGGAAAGGTCTGGAGCCGGATTTTGACACGGCAAAAAGCAGAACTGAAGGATCTGATCGGAATCGTGTGGTCTGTCCATTTGAAGATGAAGTGTACGAGGTCGCAGACCGTCTGAAAGCGCAGGGAGATGTACAGATCATCCGTGGAGAAAGATTATATTAAGAATCCCAAAAAGAACGGATACAAAAGTCTGCACCTGATCGTGGAGGTCCCATTTATTCATCCAAAGGACCACTGAAGGAAAAGGTGGAGATCCAGCCCGTACGGTGGCAATGGATTACTGGTCTGTGCTTGAGTACCAGATATTTTATAAGAAGACAGAGAATGAAGAGGTTGCAAAGGAATTAAAAACCTATGCAGATGAAATTTCTGAGCTGGATGCAAAAATGCTGAAACTCAGGGATAAGATTGAAAAAATGTAGTAGAAACACAGGGAAAAGAATGTGCGAAGGCGCATTCTTTTTTTTGATACAATCAGGGAAATCAATTGCATAGGCATTCCAGTTAGGTTATAATCTAGTACAGTATGGACAGATAAAATTACAGAATGGATATGAGGAAATACCATGAAAATGATCAAGACAGATAAACTTGTATTTGAATATGCAAAGCGTGACGAAGAAGGTAATGTTATAGGAAAAGCCGCGCTATTGATGAGGTATCGCTGGATATCGAGCTCGGGACAGTTTATTGCGATCCTGGGGCATAATGGCTCTGGGAAGTCTACACTTGCAAAAGCATATGAATGCCTCTGCTGGTTCCGTCTGACGGAACCATGTGGGTAGACGGAATGGACACGAAGGAAGATGAGCATCTGTGGGATGTACGTCAGAGCGCCGGAATGGTATTCCAGAATCCGGATAACCAAATCATGGAACGGTCGTTGAGGAAGACGTAGGATTTGGTCCGGAGAATCTGGCGCGTGCTGACAGAGGAGATCTGGCAGAGAGTGGAAGACAGCCTGAAAGCGGTTGGGATGATTGAATACCGTCACCATTCACCGAATAAATTGTCCGGGGGCAAAAGCAGAGGGTTGCGATCGCCGGTGTCATGGCAATGCGTCCAAAGTGTATTGTACTGATGAGCCAACTGCGATGCTGGATCCGAATGGAAGAAAAGAAGTACTCGAAGTGTGATGGAGTTGAGAAAAAAGAGAACACATTACAGTGATTCTGATCACCCATTATATGGAAGAGGTTGTAGATGCAGACCACGTATTCGTAATGGATCATGGTCATGTGGTAATGCAGGGAACACCGAGAGAAATCTTTTTCACAGGTGGATACGTTAAAGCACTACAGACTGGATGTGCCGCAGGTGACGATTCTTGCTGACGAGCTGAGAAAAAGAGGACTTGATATTCCGGCGGGAGTTTTGAAGAAGGAAGAATTGGTGGAGATATTATGTCGATTAAATTAGAACATATCAATTATGTATACAGTGAAGGAACCGCATATGAAAAGCATGCGCTGAAGGATGTGTCTCTGGAAATCCCGCACGGTGAATTTGTCGGGGATCATTGGTCACACCGGCTCCGGAAAATCGACACTGATCCAGCACCTGAACGGACTGATCAAGGCGACAAGCGGAGCACTTTATTACAACGGAGAGAATATTTACGGAGAAAACTATAACTTACGTGAGCTGCGAAATCAGGTCGGGCTGGTGTTCCAGTATCCGGAGCATCAGCTTTTGAGGTCAATGTACTTCAGGATGTCTGTTTTGGACCGAAGAATCAGGGACTTTCACCGGAAGAATGTGAAAAGCGCGTGCAAGAGAGGCGTTGCAGCTTGTTGGTCTCAAAGAAAAATATTACGATCATTCCCCGTTTGATCTGTCAGGCGGGCAGAAAACGGCGTGCAGCGATCGCCGGTGTACTGGCAATGCGTCCGAAGGTACTGGTTCTGGATGAACCGACCGCAGGACTGGATCCGGGGGAAGAGATGAGATCCTGGATCAGGATTGCCTATCTGCACGAAAAGCAGACATGACTGTCATTCTAGTTTCCCACAGTATGGAAGATATTGCAAAATATGTGGATCGTATTATTGTGATGAATAAAGGCAGTGTCATGTTTAATGATGTGCCAAAGAAAGTGTTTTGCACACTACAAAGAACTGGAAAGTGGGACTTGCAGCACCACAGGTAACGTACATCATGCATGCGCTGAAGGAAAAGGGAATGGATGTTCCGACAGATGCAACCACGATAGAAGAAGCAGCGGATGGCATTATGAAAGCACTGAAGAAGGAGAGGGCAGCCAAATGATTCGAGACATAACGATTGGACAATATTATCCGGCTGACAGCCGTATCCATAAGCTGGATCCGCGTGTGAAGATTGTATGCACACTGCTGTATCTGATTTTCTTTTACATTTAAAAGTATTTTTGGGATATGTACTTGCGACTGTGTTCCTGTTTGGATGCATCAAGCTGTCAAAGGTACCGTTCAAGTTCATCGTCAGAGGACTGAAGCCGATCGTCATTCTGCTTCTGATCACAGTATGATTCAACTTATTTCTGACACCGGGCGGAAAGACATTGGTCCATGTATGGGGGCTTTATCAAGATCACGGAGTACGGCTTAAGCACAGCGGTTTATATGGCGATCCGGCTGATCTATCTGATTATGGGATCTCGGTTATGACACTCACAACGACACCGAACCACTGACAGACGGTCTGGAGAAGGACTGCGCCCTGTTGAATAAGCTCCATGTACCGGTACATGAGATTTCGATGATGATGTCGATCGCACTTCGTTTTATTCCGATCCTTCTGGAGGAGACGGATAAGATCATGAAAGCACAGATTGCCAGAGGTGCGGATATGGAAAGGGAAATCTGATCCAGAAGGCAAAGGCAATGATTCCGATCCTGGTTCCGCTTTTTTGTATCCGCATTCCGCATTCTGCCAATGATCTTGCAATGGCAATGGAAGCAAGATGTTACCGTGGCGGTGACGGTAGAACCAAGATGAAACCTCTGATCTATAAGAGTACAGACCATGTGGCGTATCTGATCACGATCCTGTATGTGGTGGCAGCATTTGTTGTCGGAAGATATGTTCCGTTTAAACTGTGGATCTTTTTAAGGAGCTGTGGGATGAGAAGAATCAGATTAACCGTAGCTTATGATGGAACAAATTATTGTGGCTGGCAGATCCAGCCAAATGGAATTACGATCGAGGAAGTTCTGAATAAGGCAATCTGTAAGCTCACCGGAGAAGAGACCCAGGTGATCGGGGCGAGCCGGACGGATGCAGGAGTTCACGCAAGAGGAAATATTGCGGTATTTGACACCGAAAGCCGGATTCCGGCGGGCGCTTTTCTTTACGCACTGAATCAGCGGCTGCCGAAAGACATTGTAGTCGTGAGATCAGATGAAGTGGACCTTACCTGGCATCCACGTTATCAGGATACTCTGAAAACCTATGAATATCACATCATCAATACGAAAGTGCCGATTCCAACAGAGGCTTTATAATTACTTTGTAAGTTTTGATCTGGACGTGGGCAGATGAGACGCGGAGCGGCTTATCTGGTAGGAGAACACGATTTTGCACCATTTTGCTGTATCCGTACGAATGCAAAGACAACGGTGCGGACAATCACGGATTTGCAGATTCTGCAAAGCGGAGAGCATATTACGATTCGGATTACGGGAAATGGATTTTTGTATAACATGGTGCGCATCATAGCCGGGGTACTGGTGCGTGTCGGAAGAGGATTTTACGAACCGGAAAAGGTAAAGGAACTTTTGGAAGGCGGAGAAAGAACCAGGGAAGCGGTCACAGCACCGCCGCAGGGACTCTGCCTGATGGAAATCAGCTATCAGAATGAAGAATAGTGCATGAGTCTGCTTTTTAGGCAGGCTCATTTTTTTTAACATGAAATTCAAATAGAAGGTACTACATATCGGAGGAATTTTACAATAGAAAAAACCTATAGAGGAGTTAATCTATTCGGATAAACAATAAGTAAAACAGGCAGTTTTATTGAAGAAATATTGTGAAAATGTTATCCTAATAATCAGAGGCATTTTGGAAAAACAGCATAGAAAACAGGATGTCATTAAAGAGAAAAGGGAAAAATATGAATTATGTAGGAATTGATATCGGATCAACAGCATCAAGGTTGTTGTTGAAGGAGATAAGAAAAAGAACATTTCGTACTGGCGACAGGATGGAGCAACAAAGAGACTTTGTGAAAAAGATCAAGAATAAGCTGCTTGAGATGGGGGTAGATGTTACCTCAGATGAGACAAAGGTAGTTGCTACAGGATATGGAAGAATCGCAGTTGATTTTGCAGATCATGTAATTACTGAGATTACCTGCCATGCCAGAGGTGGTCGTGAACTTGCAGGGGGGACTGTTCAATCATTGATGTGGGAGGACAGGATACGAAGGTGATCGTTGTACAGAATGGAATGGTAGCCGATTTCCAGATGAATGATAAATGTTCGGCGGGAACCGGAAAGTTTCTGGAAATCATGGCGAACCGCCTGGGTGTTACGATCAATGAATTATTTGATATGGCGGCAGCAGAGAAGTTATTCCGATCAGTTCACTTTGTACGGTATTTGCCGAATCTGAGGTGATCAACTATATCGGAGAAGGAAAAAAAGCGTGAAGATATTGCGGCCGGAGTGGTAGATTCTGTTGCCAATAAAGTAGTGCAGCTTGCGCAGAAAAAGGAACTTGGAGACAGAGTGATCCTGACCGGAGGACTCAGTCACAGCATTTATTTCACAGGAATCCTGTCAGACAAGCTGGATCAGAAAGTGGAATCAGAAGAGTTTGGCCGTTTTGCAGGGGGGCATGGGGCAGCACTTCTTGCCAGAGAAAAGAAAGACAAAAGGAGATAATGAAGATGGAACTGATTAAAAGATTTGCCAGAGGTATTTGAAGAATTTGCGGAACAGAGGCAGAAATCATTTTTGGCTGTTAAGGAGCTGAAAGAAAAAGGTGTTCCGGTTGTGGGATCTTACTGTACATATTTCCCGAAAGAGATTGCAATGGCGATGGGAGCAGGATGTGTAAGTTTTTGCTCGACTTCGGACGAGACGATTCCGGAGGCAGAAAAAGGATCTTCCGAAGAATCTCTGTCCGCTGATCAAATCAAGTTATGGATTTGCAAAGACAGACAAATGTCCATTCTTCTATTTCTCAGACGTAGTAGTTGGGGGAAACAACCTGCGATGGAAAGAAGAAGATGTATGAATATATGTCAGAGTTCAAAGATGTATTTGTCATGGAACTTCCGAATAGCCAGAGAGAACCGGGACTTCAGCTCTGGAAAGGCGAGATCATCCGTTTCAAGGAATATCTGGAACAGAAATTTGGCGTGACGATCACGGAAGAGCAGATCCGTGAAGCTGTAAAGACAGAGAATAAAGCACGTCAGTCCTTAAAGCTTTATGAAGTAATGAAACATGATCCGGCTCCGATCAAAGGACAGGATCTGTTCAAAGTTCTGTACGGAAGCACCTTCAAATTTGACCGTTCCTGATCCCGGGCGAAGTGGATGCTCTTACTGCGAAGATTGAAAAAAAAGAATATGCAGAAGGCAAGATGGAAGAGAAGAAACCGCGTATTCTGATCACAGGATGTCCGATCGGAGGAGCAACAGAAAAAGTGATCCGTGCGGTAGAGGACAATGGCGGTATTGTTGTAACTTTTGAGAACTGCAGTGGTGCCAAATCTATTGACAAGATGGTGGATGAGGATGCCGAAGATATTTACGATGCAATCGCAAGAAGATATCTCAGCATCGGATGTTCGGTTATGACACCGAATCCGAATCGTCTGGAGCTTCTTGGAAGACTGATCGATGAATATCAGGTAGACGGTGTAGTGGATATGATCCTTCAGGCGTGTCATACTTACAATGTGGAGACTAATACGATCCGTAAGTTTGTAACAGGTGAAAAGGGAATTCCGTATATCAGTGTGGAAACTGATTACTCTCAGGCAGACATCGGACAGCTGAACACCAGACTTGCTGCGTTTGTTGAGATGCTGTAAATGAAGAGTATGACGAAGAAAAAATGCGTTTCAGTTCCGCAGGGCGAATGAGGAGGATCTTCCTGAAATTTGCCGTATGGTAAAGCTTGCAGGAAAAATTGTTCCTGTGAAGGAATGGTTTGAGGCAGAGGATGAAGATTTCTTGCAAAAGCATATCTGTGAGGAAGGATTTACCCTGCTGGCAAAGAAGGATGGACAGACAGCGGCGATAATGATTGTCCGTATCCAGGAATGGCAGAGGATAACCTGGGAGAATATCTGAAGATTTCCCAGGAAGAAATGGAAAGGGTTGCGCATCTGGAGATCGCAGTTGTAGAACCAGGTATCAGGGATATGGTCTGCAATATGAGCTTTTCTGCCAGGCAGAAGAAATCGTAAAAAATAAGCAGATGCGGTATCTGATGGCAACAGTTCATCCGGATAATATATACAGTTTTCGCAATATGGAAAAGCTTGGAATGAAGGCAGTTCTTGAGACAAAGAAATATGGCGGGAAACGAAGATATGTCATGAGTAAAACATTAGAATACTAGAAAAAAAGTGAAAGGGCTTGCAGAAAGTGTAATGAAACATTTTTTTGTAAGCTCTTTTTGTGTACCCAAAAAAGCTAAAATGAAATTTTCTTAACTGATAATTTCAATATTGACATACTAACTAATGATAATATAAACTATTCTAAAGTTAGAATATACAAACAAAGAGGAAACAAAATGAAATTCATAAATAAGATCATTGTGGTCTGTTTGTGTGCATCTGTATTTGCAGGCGGATGCGGTCAAAGTGGACAGGATACGACAAAGAGTAAAAAAAGTGAAAGTACAGGCAGTTCGAAAAAGAATACGGAGCAGGCTTCTTCGGATACCGAGGCATCAAAAGACATTTTTGCAATGGATACTTATATGACAGTGACAGCATATGGAGAAAAAGCACAGGATGCGGTGGATGCTGCTGAGGCAGAGATTGAAAGACTGGATGCACTTTTATCGACGGGAAATGCAGACAGCAGATTGCGAAACTGAATGAACAGAAAAGTGCAACACTTTCAGAAGATGGAGGATATCTTGTGAAGCGCGCACTGGAACTGAATAAGGAAACGGATGGGGCATTTGATATCGCAATTTATCCGGTTATGGAGGCGTGGGATTTCCGACACAGAATTTCCGTGTGCCATCAGCTGACGAACTGACAGGGCTTCTGAAGCATGTGGATGCAGCGAAGATCTCATACGATAAGGATACGAGAGAAATCTCTTTTGAAGATGACCAGATGAAAATCGACCTTGGAGGAATTGCAAAGGCTATACTTCTTCGCGGATTATGGATATTTTCAAAGAAAACGGATTACAAGCGGTCTGGTAAATCTGGGTGGAAATGTACAGGCACTCGGAACCAAGACAGACGGAAGCGACTGGCGGGTTGCGGTACAGAGTCCGGACGACACAGAGGATTATCTGGGAGTTTATCCATTCGGGATAAAGCGGTGATCACATCTGGTGGATATGAACGCTATTTTGAACAGGATGGTGTGACCTATCATCACATTATTGATCCGAAGACCGGATATCCGGCAGAGAACGGACTGGTATCTGTCACGATCGTAAAGCTCGGACGGAACCCTTGCAGACGGACTTTCTACCTCGCTTTTATCATGGGAGAAGAAAAAGCGGCAGAGTTCTGGAAGGCGCACAGCGATGAGTTTGAGGCGATCCTTGCGACAGATGATGGAACGATTTATGTGACAGAAGGTCTGAAAGACAGCTTTACAACGGATCTTGGCATGAAGGTTATTATGAAATAATTTGCATGAAATGAGAGGATAATGAGAGATGGACATCAAAGAAACCGGTAAAAAAATTAAAACCGTTTGCACCCGTTCTTTCAGTTGCACTGGTTACGGCGTGCGTGGCAGACTCCTTTAAGCGGATATGAAGCGCCGGTCTATGCAGCGACGCAGGAAGAAACACCGGTAAAAGAAGAGACAAAAGAGAAAAAGAAGAAAAAAAGACAGCAGCCAAGGTTCCTTTGATCTGGAAGATGGTGTCTATCAGGGAACCGGAACCGGGTACGCAGGAGATATTACCGTATCGGTACAGATCAAGGATAAGCAGATCGTTTCGATTGACATTCTGAGTTCTTCCGATGATGCGGCATTTTTCTCGCGCGGGCAAAAAAGCGGTGATCGACAAGATCATTGAAGGACAGACACTGGATGTGGATACTGTATCGGGAGCAACTTTCAGTTCCAGAGGAATCATCAGTGCGGTGAAAAATGCACTGACCGGAGAAAAGGATAACAGCACGACAGGACAGGCACAGTCCGGCCAGACAGCGGCGGCAGCAGGAAGTTCGACCAGTGTGGCAAAAGTAGAGGATGCGGCAGCATATAAGGATGGAACCTACTACGGTTCAGGAACCGGATTTGGCGGTCCGCTGAAGGTTATGGTAGAAATCAGCGGAGGAAAGATTGCATCGATCAGATTGTGGAGAACAGTGACGGAAGCGATTACATTTCCAAAGCAGACTTCTCTGATCGATTCTATCATCGCAAAAGCAGAGCACCAATGTGGATACGGTGTCGGGGCAACCTACAGTTCGGTCGGAATTATTCAGGCAGTGCGGGATGCACTGGGCCAGGCGGCGGTAAATGGTACATCAGATACTTCACAGAATAACAATAACAACAACAGTAATAACAATGGTTCATCAGACAACAATAATTCTACCGTAACCGGAACCGTTCCGTACAAGGAAGGAATCTATTACGGAACAGCAGAAGGCTACAGCGGGGATGTATCCGTTGCAGTCGTGATCCAGGAAAAGACGATCAAAGCGATCCTGATCACAGAAAGCTCCGATGATGAGGCGTTCTTCAATCGGGCAATGGATGTTGTGAAGAAAGTGATCAAGACACAGAAGACAGACGATGTAGATACCGTGTCAGGGGCAACCTACAGCTCAAAGGACTGTTAAATGCAATCAGAATGCACTGAAACAGGCTGAGAAAGTGACAAATGGAGAATCTGTTGATGAGAAGCCGGATGTGACAGAGTTAGAAGAACTGATCGAGAAAGCTGAGAAGCTGGAAGAGGATGCATACACAGAGGCAAGCTGGGCAGTTCTTCAGACAAGACTTGCGGATGCAAAAGAAGCTCTGGAGGAAACGAAACAGACTGCGGTTGACAAAGCAGCAGAAAAAGCTGAAAAAAGGCAATCGAACAGCTTGAATCGAAGGATGGAAAAGACGAGGAAAATACAAAGTATTTCAGTGGAACCTATGAAGTGACCGTACCTTGTGAACCAGATGAAGACGAAGATTTTGAAGGATATAATCTGACGATGTCGGTGGACGATCCGTGATGATAAGATTGTAGCGATTACAGATATTACAGGTGATGGTGCAAGCGACAATGACAGATATATCTTGAAAGCAGCAAATGGTACGTCAAGCATAAAAGGCGTGGTATCTCAGATCATAGAAAAGGAATGTCGGAGGACATCGATACTGTTTCCCACGCAACCTGCTCTCCAATGCAATCCTGGAAGGATGCAAAAAAGTACTGAAAGCAGCAGAAAGACCGACAGATACGGAGGCTGAATAACAATGAGAGAATTCTGGGTAAGACTGGTAAGTATGCTTGCAATCGTGGGGTTCTTCTGGGATACAATTCGGTGCTGGATGCGCGCGCGAAAAGAAGATGAGATTGCCCGGCTTTCCGCACAGGTTGTCGGAAACGGACAATCAGATAGCGAAAATGGAGATTCCACAAATTACAAGGACGGAACCTATACCGGGGAAGCCGATGGATTTGGTGGAACGATCCAGGTAGAAGTAAAGATTGAGAAAAGCAAGATCGCAGAAATCAATGTGGTATCTGCGGAAAAAGAAGACGGAGCATACCTTTCCATGGCGAAAGATATTATTCCGAAGATCATCGATGCACAGAGCGCGGATGTAGATACGATTAGCGGTGCGACATTCAGCTCGACCGGAATCAAAAACGCATCGGAACAGGCGCTGGAAAAGGCGGTAAAGTAACGTGAAAAAAGATGGATATTCATAATTTAACGGCGAAAAGATATAAAAAAATTACATGTATGGCTGAGAGCATTGATCCAGGTACTGTATTTCCTGTTTATCCCATCTGTGTATACAGCGGCATTTGCCGGAGTGAAATACATATTTACACAGATCGGTGCAGGCGGAAAGGTTTCCATGACCTCATTTGTGACAGTACTGGTTGTGATCTGTATTTACACGATCCTGTTCGGAAGATTCTTTGGGATTTGCCTGTGCATTCGGTACGCTGGGAGACGGCGTGCATGCACTCTATGTGTGGATTTGCAAAAAAGATAAAAAGAAACCTCTTCAGATCGCGGATGCATGGACAGAAAAGCTCTGTTATCTGAAATATATTGTACTGGCACTGATTTCAATCCTGTGCTTTGCAGGTGTCTACAGCGAGGCAAAAAGGAACCAGCCCGTGGGATGTATTTTTCCATGCTACATGCCGGCAACTTTAAGTTTGGCGGATATCTGGTGGGACTCGTCCTTCTGGTTCTGATCATTGCAGGAATGTGCTTTGAAGAACGTTTTTCTGCAGAAATTTCTGCCCGATGGGAGCAGTTTTTTCGCTGCTTCCGGTCCTGCCGTTTTTCGCTCTTCACAGAGATCCGGGAAAACTGCATCAAAGGATGTAAGGCATGTACGAAGAAATGTCCTTCTAACATCGGACTTCCGGAAGACGGATCTCAAAGGTAGAAGGTGACTGTTTCCAGTGCCAGAAATGTATCGATACCTGTCCGAAAGGAAATATTCATACCGGTGTGAAAGGGCTTTGCGGAAATGAATTCTGGTTTACGATTTTACGGGCAGTGATCTTACTAATGCTTCTGCTCTGGCTTGGTGTATAGAAGATGAAGAAGAAAGATCTAATACTTGGAGCAGGGATTATTGTGATTGCGCTTGCGATGCTGCTTGTGATGCAACTGACGAGAGGGGAAGAAGGAAATCAGATCCGGGTTACGCTGGATGGGAAAATCTATGGAACGTATTCCTTGTCGAAGGATCAGACCATCGAAGTAAAGGATGGCGATTTTTATAACCGGATCCGGATCGAAGACGGAAAGGCGTATATGGAAGAGGCAAACTGCCCGGATGGATACTGCGAGGAACAGGGGAAAAGATCAGCGGGCATACACAGACGATCGTTTGTCTGCCACATAAGCTCGTAGTAGAGGTTCTGGAAAATGAAAGTAAGCAGAATTTGGGTATCAGATTCGGAAGATGCAGCTCCGGATACAATCGCAAAAATGATAAAGGGAAAAACAGATGAATAAAAACAAAAAACTTTTGCCAATATGGCAATGCTGGTTGCGCTGGCGATGATATTCAGTTATGTGGAAAGCTTAATACCGATCAATTTCGGGATACCGGGAATGAAGCTCAGGTTGCCAATCTGGTGACTGTGACCGGGCTGTATTTCCTGGAACTTCGGAAGTATTTCTGGTGGTAGTTATGAGGATCCTTCTGACCGGCTTTTTGTTTGGAAATGGAATGTCGATCATATACAGTCTGGCAGGAGGAATCTTAAGCTTTCTGGTTATGGCACTGATGAAGAGGCTGAAAGGATTTTCCGTAGCCGGAGTCAGTATCGCCGGAGGCGTGTCACAATATCGGTCAGATTATCGTGGCATCCATTGTAGTAGAGAATCTGAAACTGGTTTATTATCTTCCGGCACTTCTGATCGCCGGTACAGTGACCGGATTTGTGATGGGAATGATAAGTAAAAAGTTGCTTCCGATCGTAAAAAAGAGAATCGGAGAGAGAGGCGCAGATAGGTTAATTTTTTTTAATTATGGGTTAGCAGAAACTAACTTAATAATAAATTTTATCAACAACAAGGAGGTAATTATGGGAAAGGGAACAATTAAGACAAAAGGCTATGACAATGGCTGTGGCGATGTCGATGGTAGCTGGACTTTGTCCGTCGACGGTGTTTGCGGCATCGGGTGAGGTGTAGTTGCAAAGGATGGAACTTATACAGCAACAAAGCATGTTGTTAATAATCCGGATGATGAAAATGATTGGGATGAGTATGATGTGGAGGTAAGCCTTATTGTTTCCGATGGGAAATTTTCAAATATTACGGTTACGCCTAAGAATGGATATGATTCAACTACTAATGTTCCATATATTACGAAAGCGGCTAATGGAACAAAAAAAGACGGGTGTTGTGAAACAGATCATAGATACAAATGGAACAGACGTATTGATACAGTATCGATGATTTACTTGCTCATCAAATGCGATTGTTGAGTCTGAATAATGCATTAGAAAATGCATCAAAAAAAGAAGAAATTACGGTGGATACGACGGCATTAAGCAATGCAATTGCATCGGCGGAGGCATAAAGATAAAAGAGGCAGATTATACTGCAGAGTCATGGAGTAATATGCAGGAAAAGCTGACAGCAGCAAAAAATGCTCTTACAGCAAAAGACCAGGCAACAGTCGATGCAGCAGCAAAGCTTTAACAGATGCAATGGATGCAACTTGAATCCAAAACTCGGAAGTACAGAAAGAAGTCTATGTATTAATGAACATTCCATATGCTGATTTCTACAAAGCAGATGGTGTGACAGGTGCGGATGCGGTTTCATCAGCAACAAAGCAGAAAACGAGAGGAACACTTGTAGCAGGATCTTATCATGTAAACAGTGATGGATCGGATATTACAGGTGTAACTTTCCCGGTTAAGATAAGTGATGCATCAGTACTGAAAAATATACACAGATTACAGACGAGAGTAAAGTTGATATTACTACACAGTCAAAAAAGGTGAAACGACAACAACCTATACTGGAAAGGATGCATTATTTGAAAGTGCAAGCTATTCATACTATATTTTTAAGTGAAGCACCATCTTACTATAAAGAAGCAACAGTAAATTCTGATGGAAGCCTGAGTTTTGGTGAAATAAAAGGAACAAAGGTACAGACTTTATCAGATGCCACAACAAAATTTTCAACTTCATCAAGATATGGTGATTATCAGTTAAATATAAGCGGACTTCCGTCAGAGATTAAAACTGTATATGTGTAGTAATCAGTACCGAGGAAGGCAGCAAATATGGACTTCGTCATCTGGAAAATATCTGGAAAAACGAAAGAACTTGCATGGAGTACCGGATTTTGTAACACAGTCAAAAGGAAACAACCTTGATTATAAAGATTATGCTGCGATGATGGGACAGACGATCAATAAAGTAACTTACTACACAGACAAGGGAATTTATGAAATTCCAATGGATCAGAAAGTCGCAAAGAAGTTCTCAGGATTTGTTTCTGTTAGTGATACATCAATTAATGCTAAAAGTGCAGCAATCACAGTAAGTAGTATTCTAGAAGATTTTGAAGAAGAATACGAAATCGAAGGACTGGACAAAGATGCCTATACAGTAGATATTACAAAAACCGAGAAAGGCACAACCAGAACAATCACATTTAATAAGACACCGGAAAAAGGCAGATATACATTAACCCTCAATGATAAGAGTGGTGTTTATGCGCCAATTTCAACTACATTTAATTTGTATACAGAAGCAATTCCGGCAAAATATAATGAAGACGGAAAAGAACCGGCGCTGGAGAAAGCGGAGGATGCAAGTGCAGACGAATATCAGGATATATTAAAAAAATATTACATCTGTGACAGTAAATGGAAAAAGAATATGCAACATCTGGAAAGAAAGCAGTAAAACTGATTAAAGAAGATGGTAAACTTGATCTTGAACAAGATGTATTCAAAGATGCAAAAGCAGGAGATGCATTTGCTATAACAATTGCAGAAGATGGATATCAGCCGTATACATTTATTTATAAAAGTGTCTGGAGAAGACAGTGAATATTCTTATGTTTATGTTGGAATGAGCTGGGCTGAATATTGGGCAAATG
>VOFD01002154.1_pt1 | contig 18458 bp, 26 predicted proteins | sample 5384101 | NCBI WGS metagenome assembly VOFD01 (sample SAMN12384723, study PRJNA508395) | human gut metagenome | isolation source: healthy gut C | host: Homo sapiens
TCAAACTGGCTGTGACCGATGATGATGGCGTCATAGTCGCCGGTGGCGATCCTGCCACAGAACCGTTTGCGATTCTTGGTTTCAAAGTCCTTCCGGGTGGCTACCAGGATATTGGCGGAGGGATAGAGCTGCAAATACTCCGACGCCCACTGCTCCGTCAGGTGGTTGGGCACCACAAACAGGCTCTTTTGACACAGCCCCAGCCGCTTGCTCTCCTGAGCCGCTGCTACCATTTCAAATGTTTTCCCTGCCCCCACCACGTGGGCCAGCAGGCAGTTGCCGCCGTAAAGGATGTGGGCGATGGCGTTCGCCTGATGGGGCCGCAGGGTGATCTCCGGGTTGATACCCACAAAGTTCAGGTGGCTCCCATCGTATTCGCGGGGGCGGGTGCTGTTGAACTTGTCGTTGTAGAGCCGCGTCAGCCGTTCCCTCCGGGGCCGGGTCCTTCCAGATCCAGTCCTGGAACGCTTGCTTGATAAGCTGCTGCTTGCCCTGGGCGATAGCCGTCTCCTTCTTGTTCAGGATGGGAACGCGGTTGCCATGATGGTCTTTTCGTAGTCAAAAATTCGCACATCCCGCAGGTTCAGCGTCTCCTCAACGATCTTGTAGCCGCTGATGCGCTGGTGCCGTAGGTGTTTTGGGCCTTGATGTTGCCTTTATCGTAGGATTTGCCCTCAATGTTCCATTCGCCGGTGTACTTGGAATAATGGACATGGATATTCCACCGGCTGTAAAAGGAGGTGACTGAACAGCTCAAACATGAACTGTTCCACGATCTTGGGCGGAAGCCAGGTGGCCCCCCCAGCCGGACGGCGATCTCGCTGGCGGTCAGGTCCACCGGCTGCACCCGTTCCAATGCCTGCACATTTGCGGTATAGTCCTCCGGTACTGTTCCGCGCTCCGCTTTGCCCATTCCAGCTTCTCCCGCACATTGCCGGAGAGGTATTCATCGGCGGTGAGGTACTTTTCCTCGGAGCTGCCGCCATACCCGTGCATGGGGTTCAGGAAGATCACGCCGGTCAGGTCAGCGTAGACCTCCTGCTCGGTCTTGCCGGTCAGCTCCGCCATATAGTCCATGTCCACCTTTGCCTTTTCAGCCAGTGATACGGCCAGGGCCTCGGACGCGGTATCTACATGGGTGATCGTGATCCTCTGCCTGATGGTGCGCTTGATAAACATATCCGCCTTGCGGACAAAGTTGCGCTCATCGTCCAGCACCTCCAGGGAGGTCAGGAGGAAGTAGGCGCTGTCCATGCTGAACACGGAGCTGTTGGCGCGGGAGTTGATCCGCCCGTATCTTGTCCACAAAGGCGTCGTAAAGAGCGTTCAACTTCCGCTGCTGGGCCTGAATGTCCTGGTCGGGCCAGTCCTCGGTCTGGTACTCAATGAGCGTCCGCACACAGTCCCGTATGCCGATCAGCCCCTTGATGCGGTTGGCCGCTGTCACAGACACCTCTACCGGGTTCATGCGGCTGTTTTCCCGGTAGTACACCTTGCCGTCCACGATGGTATAGCTGAAATTCCGTACCTCCGGGTCCGCGGGGATGGACTTGTCCTCGCCCTCGGTCTCCGGGTCATCCATGACATACTCGGTGATGGAGCCTTGGATATTCTGAATGGCGGCGGCAAGCTGTTCTCCCAGGTCCCGCCCCTCAATGGGCAGGCAGGCGGTTTCCGGCCCATAGGGGCCGCTGATCTCCCGCATTTCACCCATGACCATCTCCGGGTGGTCAATAAAATACTGGTTCATTTTCAGCCCGTTGGCGTCGGTGTTCAGGTGTACCCAATCCGGTTCCTCGCAGGAGAGGGCGTCCCGCTTCTGCAAAAAGAGGATGTCGCTGGTCACATCCGTGCCCGCGGCGTCCTTGAAGGTGTTGTTGGGCAGACGGATGGCCCCCAGCAGGTCGGCGCGCTGGGCAAGGTACTTCCGCACGGTGGGGGTGTCCTTGTCCATCGTGCCCTTGCTGGTGACAAAGGCGAGGACGCCCCCCGGCCTGACCTTATCCAGTGTCCGGGCAAAGAAGTAGTCGTGAATGAGGAAATTGTATCGGTCATACCGCTTGTCGATCACCTTGAAGGAGCCGAAGGGCACATTTCCGATGGCGGCGTCAAAAAGCTGTCCGGGAGGTCTGTTTTTTCAAACCCCTGGACGGCGATAGACGATTGTTGATAAAGCTGCTGGGCGATGCGGCCTGAGATACCGTCCAGCTCCACGCCGTAGATTTTAGAGTCCGCCAGGGCCTCCGGGCGCATACCGATGAAGTTGCCGATGCCACAGGACGGCTCCAGCAGGTTTCCGGTCTGGAAGCCCATGTTCGTGAGGGCCTGATAGATAGATCGGATGACCACGGGCGGGGTGTAGAAGGCGGTGAGGGTGGATTCCCTGGCTGCGGCATATTCCTCCTCGGTCAACAGGGCTTTCAGCTCAGCGTACTTGCTGTGGCGCTCGTCAAAGCAGTCTGCCAGCCCACCCCAGCCCACATACTGCGCCAGCACCTCCTGTTCCTCTGGGGTGGCAAGCCGGTCCTCGGCCTCCAGCCTTTTCAGCAGGCGGATGACCCGGACATTGTTGCTGAACCGTTCTCCCTGGCGTCCCTGTGCCGATGGCGTCATCGGTGATGTGGTACTCATGCCGGTCCGCGTTGGGGACTTCAGGGTGGAGGACAAAGGGGACACCCTGGCCCTGCGCTGGGGCTGGGGTGGGGCCAGGGTTGGCTCTTTACCGCCTTGGTCGTGCCCATCTGCTATACTTTCCGCGCTCTTTCCCGGTCCCGCTGTCTTTTCAGCCGGTCCCATCAGACGCCGAATGACGGAAATATGCTCCACGCGCTCGATTGGAAAACCAACTGCGCCCTCAAAGGTGATATCCCGCAGGGAGGCCCGGCCATCCTCGTCGATCTTTTCTACAAGAAACCGCCGGCCCTCCAGCGTCACCTCTTTACCGATCAGGTCACGGTCCGCAGCAGCCGTTTCCGTATCCTCCCGCGGAGGCGGAGGTTGTTCCTCTTTTGCGGCGGGACGTTCCGGTGTGGGGAAGTCCCCGATCACGCGGAGCCACTTCTTCTCCAGCAGGTCGTAGACAGCCGTCCCCTCGTAGGCAAAGCCGTCTGGTTCCATCGTGCCTTCCAGATAGCCCCGTGCCGCCTGTTCCGCTTCCTCCGGCGTCGCGTATTCCAGCTTCTCGTCCATGCCGTTTTCCAGGTGGTGGTAGACCACCACCTGATACCGGCGCTCCGCTTCGTCCCGGTCCGCCGGGGCATGGGCGGGCGGCTTCTCCCTGCGTCTGGACCTTTTTTTGGGCCATGGGGCGGTCCGCGTAAAGCTGTTTCTCCGCCTCCTCCAGTTTGGCAAAGCTCCCGGTCGTGGGCGTCACCCTGCCGGAAATGAAGCCGTACTGATTGCAGAAGGTCCCGTTCGGTTCCCGGAAAATCACAAGATGCTCGTCGCCGGACCAATATTCCGCGGCCTGCCGGTACGCGAGGTCCTGGGCGGCGATGGGGTCTTTTTTTGCTTGGGGACGATGGGTATAAAGTGCTGCTTCGGCCTGCTCAAAGGTATCAAAGCCACCCGCCGTCGCGTACACCGTGTCATCCTGATCGTCATAGCAGTATTGGACATAATACTGGCCGTTGGGGTACTGCCGGATCAGGATGGTTTCGCCCTCCCCATAATACCGGGCGAGGGGGTTCACCTGGTTCAACTGGCGGGCGTACTCCTCCGCCTGCCACCGGCTGGTAAATTCCTCACTGACGCCCTCATCATCCACATAGATACGGTCGTTCTGGTCATCCCACACGCCATAGGCGATCTGGGAGCCGCGATCCAGTTCCACAGCGTAGAAACGGACATCCGGTTCCGCGCCGGTCTGCTCCGCCTGACGGGGCGCTGTGTCCGCAGGGTGTTCCTGTCCCTGGCGCTGTTTGTTATACTCCTCCTCCGCGAAGGCCACCAACTCGTCAAAATCCAGGTTGGCGAGAAATTCATTCAGGTCGCGGAAGCCGGCGCATTGGATGGAAGTGGCCTCCGAGCCGTCCACCAGATAGGACAGGCGGAACGATACCAAGTCGACACTGATCTCTACGGTGTGGGCGCTGTCGCTGGTGGAGCTGAACGCCAGGGGGACATGGGAGAGATCGGAGAAGTCGGCCTCCTGCTCAAAGACTTCCATGCAGTAGGCGTTGATGAGCCATTTTGCCCGCTCCAACTGCGCCTGCGCCATATCAATGACCTGGAAGCCCTGGGGCGGCGGGTCCAGTTCGGCAAGGAAGTCCTGGGGAATGGTCTGGCCCTGGCCGTCCCGGTAGAGGACGATCCGCATGGGCGCGCCAGCATGGTTTTCTTCCTTGATTGCCGCCACAAATTCTTCCGCGCCGGTGTACTCCACGCTCTCGCCCACGCTGCCATTCGTACCCAGGAAGTCGATCCGGCCCACGGGCAGCGGGGCATCGGAGGTTCCCCGGCATCCGGTTCTTTGGCGTCAGCCACAGGAGCCGCGTCCTCCGCCACCTGAAGCAGTCTGTCGTTCAGCGGGTTCTCCGCCAGCTGGCGGTCAAACTCGTCCCGCGCCATCTCCTTGTTGATGATGGGAAATGACGGGTCGTAGAGCCGGACGGTCTGCTCGTCAAAGGCCAGCAGCTCATATTCTTGGGAGCCGAGATACACCGTGGCCCCAGGGACAGCCGGTGCTCTTTCGGCAGCTCCAGGGGCGGGTTCAATTCGTCATAGGTCGGCTCCAGCGGCGCGGCCAGGGGGCCGTCCAGGGCGGCAAGCATGGCCTCACAGCGTTCCGTCAGGTGAGTGTTGTCTGCGATGATGGTCTGCATGGCCGACCGCATGGTGGGCAGAACAAAGTCGCCCTCTTTCCGCAGGACATAGCACTTCTTTTTCCCCAACACCAAACGAGTCCGCACACCGCCTGGCAAGCAGCACCTCATCGCATTGATCCTTTTCACCAAGCTGGGTCTTGAAGTCTACATAGTCGTCGATGATAGAGCGAATCTCTTTGCGATCTTCCACCGCTCTGTCCGACGCTGAACATCAGCCCGGTACGCCGGATACTGCTCCTTTTCAGCCCGGTTCAGATAGCGGTCTGCGGCGATCAGTTCCCCGATACGCTTCTCCACCTTGGCCCAGGTAATTTTGTATTTGCCGTTGGGGTCTTGGAGGTCGCGGGAGATGGTGATACCCTCACCGTCGTAATCTTCCCAATAGCCGCTGCCGGGTATAGCGTCGGGCGTCCGCCAATACCATACTCATCTCTCAGAAATTTGATATTTTCCTGCTTGCTCTCCTGCTTCTGAAACTGTTCATAAATGCGAAATTTCCCTGCGGACACTCCGCTGCCGCCGCACAGGACATAGTCTATGGCCGCCTGGGGCAGAGTGAAAACTTCTCTCTTTCTCTTTCAGCCTGTTCAATGAATGTGATTTGCTCCGCTTCGCTGGGCAGGGGCCGTTCCTCCGGGTCGAGCCACTGGCCCAGCAGGATCATCCCCTGAATGGCGTCGGCAACATGGGGCCAGCGCAGGAAGTCCTCTTTCTCGCGGGAGAGATACGCCCCGCGCCAGAGGTCCAGCACATCGTCCCATGCCCGATACCCGGCCCGCTGGCCATTGCTCAAAATTTTCTCCACATAGGTGTTGTCGAAGAAGCCCTTAATGAAATCGCCGCGCTCTTTTCTGTCCTCATGGGCTTCAAAGAACGCGGCGATCTCGATCCTATGGTCTTTTAGGGCGTCGCTAACGCGGAGTAATTCCAGTTTCTCGCTGTCCTCATGATAGTAAGGGATGTCCGTGTGGGCGTCAAAGTCGTGGTGGCTGTTTTGAAGTCCGGTAGTACCCGAATGTCCCGTCAACAGGGGCCTGCGGAAGTTCTTCCCCGGCGATCAGCGGGCCGCTTATGCGTCCGCGTAGACCAGCTCCGTCAGCGCCACTTCCTCCGCTACTGCCCGGATGTTGTTCATCAGGCCCACCCACTTCATCTGATCGCTGGCCTTCAGCTCCTCCGTCACGCCCTGCTCCCGCGCCATCCGCGCCGTCAGCTGTTCCACCATCTCCGTGGCCTGCCGGTCGATCTTCTCCAGATGGGCGTTCAGCCTGCCGCTGAGGAGCATCCCCGTGTAGTAGGCGTTCCTGTGGCTCTGAAGGTAACTGCGCCGCAGCATCCCATATTTTCCGACCTTCGGGGCCTCCGGCGCTTCCAGATTGGGCAGACGGTAGTCGCCTTCCGTCCGATATGTCAGTTCCATGTTCAACGCTCCTTTTCTGATTTATCCTGCCACCATGATACTGCCTGTCAGAATTTCCGTCAAATGTGCGATTTTCCCTTTGCTCCGTCCGGTACAGGCTCAAGACCGTAGTGGCGATCTCCCGCAGGGGCATTTCCGCAATATCGCTCACCGCGCCGCCCAGGATGGACAGGGTCTCCGGGGTGTCAAAGTCATAGACATGGGCGAAATCCTCGCCGCTGAAATAGTCCATGGGGTCGATGCCGCACCGGGTCAGCATGATAAAGGCCACGCTGTTCTCCACCAGGCCCTTAAACCATGTTTCGGTACTGAGATCGTCCAGTTCTTCCAGCAGGCTGCCCGCCTTGACGCCCCGCAGTTCCGTGTAGTAGTCGCCAAAGGTTGTCCTCTACAATGACCTTCGCCGTTTCCAGCAGGCAGGCGGCAAGACCAGAGCGGTCCGGGAACTCGCCATAGCTGTTCTCCAGCGCCTCGATCACCGTGTCCTCATACCGCGGCTCCATCTTCCAGATGGGGATGGTGCGCCCCTGACGGCTGTTGGTGTCTGACATGTCAAAGACATACCGCAGCTTATAACCCCGGTCCGTGTCCACCAGCAGGGCGATCCCCCTGGTGCCACGGTTGACATAGCGGCCATGCTTATTCCAGAAGTCGATCTGGGCGCAGGCGGTGGCGTCCGGCTTCTGTGCGTAGATCAAAAGCTGGTCACGGAAATCGTACTTGAAGTTGTGGGCGGCGGTGGTCAGAAAGGCCATGTAATTCCCGCTGTTGGCGGAAATTTCACGGGTCTTTTGCGCCGCAAGCTCTACAATGGAGTCCAGTTTTTTCGCCACGCTCTATCCCTCCGTTTCCTCATAAGATTGCAGCAGGCCCTTTGCTGCCGCGGCGATTTTAGAGATGCGCCCGGTGAGCTGGGCGACGGTTGCCCTGACCTCTAATCGCCGCGCCGCGTAGAAGTAGCCTGAATCGGCGCTGCAAATGGGGTGGCCGTCACAGCGCCGGCGGTTGACCACCCGCCGCAGTTCCGTCCCGCCGACATGAAACGCGGCCTCCAGCTCCTTGCTGGAAGCCGCGTTCTCCTGTCCCTTATGGTATTTCTTCAGGTAGGCGCACAGGGCCTCGTCGATGGGTACGCCCTTCATTGGGGATCACTCCTGCTTTCCACCTTCAACTTTTTGTGATATTCCTCGCTCACATCATAGTTGAGGGCTGCGGTTAAAAAGGAGCTGCCAAATCATTTCTTCCGCTTCATTTTCGTACGTACGCAGACTGGCGTATTGTTCGCCGCCCTTACCCATATAGAGCCGGGTAAAGCGCATACGTTTCTCCATCAAGTCCTTCGCACCGCTTCGGACGCTCTCCACGGGGGCGTTAGCGGCGTTGTATGCCAGGACAGTCATCAACAGGTCAAACATAGAGGGGTGCAGCTCTAATTTGATGTTGGGTATTTGTGCCATCATCGTCCTACCTTTCCACGGAAACGGCCTGCCAGTGCTTGGGAAAATCCCAGCCGTACACCTTGCCGATCTCGTCTCCCAGCCTGCGGGTAATGCGGGTTATATCGGTGCGGACGGCCTTTCCGTAATATAGTTTTTCTTTCAGCAAGTCAATTTGTGAGTCCCGCGCTCCGGGCTTATATGTGCGGTAAAGAAGATGGTTCGTACCGTCGTGGTGTATGGCGTCGCAGCGCAGGTCGCCCAGCTTATCCACATACCATGTGGCGTATTCAATATCCCGGCCACTGTAAAGGCAGTCCCGGATATTGCCGCTGGAGATCTCCTGATAGCCTGTACGCCGCCCATTCCAAAGTCCCAGGTCAGCGATCACAAGGATGGGCTGGTCAAGCTGGATGTTCAGATTGACGCGCTCATCGTCCAGATAGCGGTTATTGATCTCATACATCAGGGCCATGCGCTCGTCCTCGGTCAGCTCCGGATGATCTTCCTCCAGATCGTCCCTCCAGTCCTCATAGTCCAGATCGTAGTTGCTCCATATTAAGTGCCTTTGCTCTGTCATCGTGAACCGCCCCTTTCGTGGCGGCGGGGCTTGACAGGCCGTCCTCGCTCGTTGTAGCGGTTCGGGTCAGCGGCAGGGGAAGTCCAGCCCTGGGTCACCCCGGCCAGCATGCCGCCGCCTGCGCCCTGGTCACGCCCATATCGCCGTTGAGCACATCCGCCGTCTGCTGGGGCGTTTTCCCTTTGAAATGGGCCATAGGGGACACCTGATACCCAGGCTTATACCGCTCTATGGCGATCAGCTCACCGGACGACGGCTGAACGGTAAAGCACTTCTCCGGCAGGGGCGGCGTCAGGGGGATCACCTCGTTGTGGCACCGCTCCATCTGCTCGGCAAACTGGCAGATGTGGAACAGGCTGTCCCAGCCATTCCCCCACCTCCACATGGCAGTCATCAATATAGCGGCAGGTCCGGTCGATGGGCGCGCAGCCCTCCCGGAGAATACGGATCTGCCCGCCGTCCGGGATGCGGAACAACTCGTTATAGTGCGGGTCGATGAATCGAATGCCCTTTTCAGCCTGTTCCATGTGCCGGTCCAGCCAGTCATGGCGGTAGCAGTAGATAAACAGGTTTTCCTCCGCCTTGTAGGGGTGCAGCCGGATCAGGTAGGCATACTGCGCTGTGTCCGCCCGGAAGCCGAATGAAAAAAAGCCGTGGTCAAGCGCGCTCTCCGGGTGTTCCCGGCAGAAGTCCCGCATGGCGTCACGGCTTTTCAGAAACCCGCCGTACTGCTCGTCGCCCACCAGGGCCTCCATGACACACTCCAGATCCTGCTGAAATTCCTCGGTGTCCAGGTTTTCCCGGTGGCTGGTCCATTGGGGAAAGAACCCTTGCCGTCCTCACCCATATCCGCTCGAAAGTGCCCGACACTCCCGGTCTGGCCCCTCGATCTGTGTGCTTTGCCTGGCGATATAAAGCCGCTCCCCTAGGGCAGCGGCACGAAAAGTCAGCTCCACTATCGCTCACGCTCCTTTACCTTCGGCTGCTGTGCAGGCTGTGTCAGTCCGGCCTCATGCGCCCGCCAGTAGTCGGGATGGCATACCCGGATAGTATCATCAATACATTTGCTGTATTCTCCGGGGCCGAAGTATTCATTGACCGGCGCGGTGTAAAGCCCTCTGTCCATCAACTCCCGGAGGACGATCTGCGCGTCGCAGTCCTCCTCAAAGCACAGATAGCCGCCTTCCCAGAACCCGTACCGCTGGGCGGCAGGTGATAAATTCCCGGCCACAAATTCCCGCGCCACCATGATCCCGCCGTGGCTGGCTGTGGAAACATCAAAGAAACCGGGGCAGAGGGTCTTGCGGGTCTGGATAAGCCCCCAGGGGGAATAGGCCGGCTCATAGCTCATTCCCGCTCACGCTCCTTCCCCGATTTCTCCGGCTGTTCGCCGGAGCGTTCCTCTTTGTCATCTGGTACTCCAGTTCCGCCCCGGCCCGTTCCAGAAGGTCCTTTTTAGCGGCCAGGAGATTGGAGTGATAATGGCCCCAGTAGTAGTAATCACTTCCCTGGCAGGCCCATGTCACAAACGTGGGCCGTTCCGTTATGCTCACACCCAGCACGAACTCGGTGGTCCCGATGTGGATGGAGTCGGTGATGAGATAGCCGGCGTTCATACGGTTGCCCATATCAGCGGCACCCCCTGTCACGAGAGTTTCGTTCCTTTTCAGCCTGTCGCAGCTCCAGGTAATGCTTTGCCCATTTGGGCAGGTCCTCCGGGGCGATGACGCCGAGAATGTCGCTGCGCTCAAACCGCGCCCTCTGCCCGGAATACAGCTCTGTGCAGAAACAGGCAGTGCCGCGGCTGTTGGGGTATGCGCCGGAGCCGCTGGTACACAACTGGAGCTGGCAGGTGGCGTGGCGGTATTCCCGGCGCAGCACCTCCGGGCGGATCACCACGACTTTGCCCCGGATGTCCTCCTGGTAACTGACCTGTCCACAGTCCTCGGCGGTGATGGCCGAATTGGGGATGCCCTGAATTTTCGGGCCGTTCAAGGCGATACGGGTCTTTTCCGCCTGCTCCGCCACACGCTCCCCAAACAGCTTTACCAGTTCCGGGTAGTCACCGCTGACCATGACCTCGGTATAGTTTATGAATATCTCATGCTGCTGGCAGAACGCGCATACATACCGCTCATCCTCCGGCGCTGACGAGTTTTCCCCCAGCACGATCTCCCGGTCGCCAATGTGAAGCGCATGGATGATCTCATAGTCCCAGGCCATACGCTTTTCCTGATCTATGTCCATTTGAAGTCCTCCTTCCAAAAATTTACGCCGCTCTTCTCTGGCAATCAAATAGTTGCGGAATAACTCCCAGCCCATGCCCTCCGGCTGTGTTTCCCGGTTCGGAGTCTGCACGATGCTCAATGGGTACAGGGCGAACCGCCCATCAGAAGTTTCGTTTGTATCAGACCCTCTTAAGTAAACAGCGACCTCCAGTTTATTCACTGAAAGCCGCTGTTGCGCATGTGGTTTCAACTGTTCTTTTACCTGGTATCAGATAGACTCCTTTTCAGAGTGCGTTCCCGCTGAATGACCTGCAAGCGGTCCTTTGCCCACTGCGGTAGACACTCTGGCCTGACCTCGCCTAAAATATCACCACGTTCCCACTGGCTAGCCCTGCGGCCTGTGAATACGTTGATACCATAGACCGCAGTGCCGCGGGGGTTGCTCCGTGCCCCGCTTTCTCCTGTCACTAAAATCAACTGGCAGTCCGCTCTTTTGATATTCATAGCGCAGGGAAGCCGGGTTGATCGCCACTACCTTATTGGCGATGTCATCGCCGTCCAGCAGCGGGAAACAATGCTCACGGCCCAGCATATCCAGCGGGATATGGAGGGTATTGCGCTGGGCCTGAACTGCCGCTATCTGTCCTTTCAGCCTGTACGCGTAAAAGCTCCATGATCTCCAGATACTCGCTGCTGCTCATGGCCTCGGAATAATACTCAGCAACATCATCCTGTGTGCAGAAGCAGCACATAAACTCCAGCTCCGGGCTGACGCCTACTACAAGCTCCCGCGCCCCGATTTGGATTGAGTGGATGATTTCAAAGTTCTCAATCATTCGTTTTTACCCAACATTTCCGTCACCTCTCCCGGTCATGACGCGGTCTACGTTTCTTCTGGGTGGACTTTTTCTGCTGTTCTTTCAGATCCGCTAGGGATTTGGCGGGTTTATCATCGAAGGCGATTAGAATGTTTTGCGATGGAACACCTCGCAGCATACCTGACAATTCCTCGCTTATGTCTTTTCCTTTGCCCATGACTATCGCTCCTCTCTAACAGAAACGGAGATCTGCCTGTCCTCGTTGGCAAATCTCCGCTCTAACTGCTCTACTGTCCAATTTTTTGTAAATTGTCCCAAAGCGTTGTGCCCAAACTGCTCAATGGCCCGCCGGTCCATCTCCCGGAGCCGTGCCCACAATTCAGGGTGATGGGTGCGTAACTTTTTCAGTGCCCCGATCCGTTGGAGAGGGCAGCACCAACAGGAACAGCGGTTGTATATCCGATACAGACCGCCCCAATCAAAGCCCCGGTCATAGCATATCCTCAGTGCTTCGGCTTCTGTGATACCCTGATCCACCAGAGGATATTGTTCCCCCTTGATACGGTTTGGTTCATCTGCGGCGATCCCGACATAGTGCAGGGCGTTCCGCTCTTTTTTTCAGGCGGTTCACTTCTTTGCGGATAAGGTGCGTTTTTAACTGGCCCGTACACCAGCGCACACGGGGGCCAGGCCAGCCGTTGCCGTAGAGGGATACGCCCAGCCGCTGCCGGTTCTCAATGCTGGACCGCTTCACCTTCGGTTCCTCAAACATGAGCCATTCAAAGCCTTTGGGGTGCCGCAGGGTAGTGATATGGATGCCACGCTCACGGCAGAGCAGATCGTCCAGTTTTTGAAGATGCTCATACATCTCTGGGAACTCCATGCCGGTGTCGGCGGTCAGCACCACGTCTATGGGCATATCCTGTTCGATCATCAACAGAAGCATGGCTGTACTGTCCTTGCCTCCTGAAAGGGAGACAGCATGGAAATTGCCCCTCTATGTGCTTCTCTCCGTCAGCGTTCATACTTCCGCCCCCTTTCAGGGTCGGGCCTTTCATTGTAGTGTCGCAAGCCGTCCCCGCTGGGGACATACAACTGCCCATCCTCCACACAGCGGAATATGTCGCAGTCTTTTACCATAGACGCTTTATAAAAGCCGCTGTGGGAGTAGGCGAACTTGCTGGGGAATAGGTTGGCGTCCGCAGCCTGTCCCCATACGGGATAGCGGTATTCGGCGGTGGCATTGGCCCTGCGGTTCAAACCGCCGTTCCGGGATAAAGTGCAGACCGCCGTACTCAAAGGGTGTATGGTCCATTCACTGGTTCCTCCTGTTCGAAAATTTACACCGCCCTGTGTCCAGCGGACCGAGAGCGGTGTATGTACGGTATTGCAGGAGGAATATGCTTTGATTATGTCATCAGCTTTATCAATAAGTCATTGACTGGCCCGGCGTCCCGGCCCTGGGCGGTCAGCTTGTTCCGCCAGCCCATCAGATACATCCGCACAAGGCGGCGCTCCGCATCCGTCAGTTCCAGATACACTTTCTTCTCCCGTTTGAACATTGAAACAACTCCCTTCTCTCTGCCCATATCGTACAGGAAAGGGCAAATGGATTCAAATGTGCGAATGGGTATGTAGCGGCCCGCTGTGCGGGCCGCGGGGATGCGCTTAATAACCCGTCCGGGGCAGGGGCTTGGAGGGGGCGTAGACCTTCGTCACCCATCCGGGAGGTAGCCATGATCCACTGACCGTTATAGACGCCGCCCACATCCGCCTGATTGACGAATTGGCTGCCGCCTTTGACCCAGGACACCACGGAGCAGTCGATCATGGGCGTTTCCACCTGCCGGAAGTTGGAGGGCACGACGCCAAACACGAACATAACTTCCGTGACATACTCGTTGGACCCCAGCCGCAGGGCCACAGGCGAGGCGTCCAGCACATAGTTCTGCTGCGTGTTCAGGCTGTCCGCCAGCACACGGTACTCGCTCCCGCTGAGATTGGTCTTGTAGACGATCTTATAGCTTCCAGCGGCATTGTAGGTGCCGGTGGTGATCTTCGCCAGCCGCACCGCCTCCACGGGCAGGGTATCGCGCCAGTAGAACGATGTGAGAGAAGTCGTGGAGTTGTTGGCGATGCCGGAGAAGGTGTAGCGGATATTCTGGCCGGGCATGACCTCGGCATAGCCGGTTTTCTGGATGGCTACATTGGTGTAGAGGCTCTTGTTGGTCATGGCTGCCTTGACGATCTGTCCCGCAAACTCGATCTCCACCTCAATGGGCGTTTTGTCCAAAGCATAGAAGTCCGCCGCCTGGGACTCCACGATTTTGTACCGGCCCAAAGGCAAGGGCTTAGAGACGGCCACGCCATTTTTGTTCGTGACGATGGTATCCACCAGATTGCCGGTCCGGTAGTTGTAGACTTCGAAATCCGTGTTGGGGATGGGCGTGCCGGCAGGCCAGCCATTCATGGAGTTATAGTCCGCCGCGGTCTTGGTCACCTGGATCTGACCTGTAATGGGGGTATTCTCCCATTCAACCTCCGTTACCTCGCCCGCTTTGACATAGACCGTGCGCTCCTGGGTGTCCGGGATATAGCCCTCGTTCTCCAGCTCCCGCAGATAGAAGCGGCCACTCTCCGTCAGGTCCTCAAACCAGGCATAGCCTCGGTCGTCGGTGGTCTGCTGGTCGATGGGGTTATGGCCGCTGCCATATAGGATGAAGGATACACCAGGGATGCCCTCGCCGTCCGCGGCGGAAATTTTGTGGAGCAGGATGCCGGAGAGAGGCGAATTGGTCACGGTCAGTTTCGGGTGGTCTGCCCATTCTTTACGGTGAAATAGTGAGGGGTGCTGTCCAGTTTGAAGCCCTTCGCACTCTCGTCTCCACGGCGTAATAATTGTTATCCTCCAGTGTCACAAAGACGCTGCCCTCTCGCCGGTGGTCACAGTATCCATCAGGGCATCGTCCGACACCCGCCGGATTTCAAAAGTGGTATCGGGGAGACGCTTCGTCTTGTCCGCCTCGGAGACTTTAATCAACTCCACGCCGCCCACGGCGTTGTTATAAAATCGCATCGTCTGGGTATCGTTGGGGTTGATGGTGACAGTCTGGCTCTGGCTGTCCGGGTCGATGGTATACCCCTCCACACTCTCCAATTCAGTTACGATGACGGTTCCGGTGATCTCGGACAGAGTGACCTTCCCCGTGGAGTCAGTGTAGTAAAGGCCGTTGCAGGACAAGGTGCCCCCAGCGGCGTCCACATACTGGCCATTGGCGTACTTAACCTCGAACTTGACGCCCTCCAGGGGGACTTCCGTAGAGCCGTTCCGTCCCCACTTCTCAATGACCAGATTGCCCAAGGCTGATTGCGGAACTCCACGGTGACGGTCTGGCCTTCCTTGACCTGGACGGTCTGGGGGGTGTCGTCCAGAAGGTAGCCTGACTTGGCCCTGGTTTCCTTGATGACCAGCGTAGTTCCAGGCTCTACCCCTTCGATCAGAGAAGGAGCCCGCGGAATCCGTCACGAATTTGCCGTTGGCGTCACCTACCACGGACCCGTCTGATGTTGTCACAAAAATTCCACATCACTCAGAGGGGCTGTTGTCTGCTGGCCGACACCTTCTTTACCAAAACGGCCCCCTTGGGCGCATTGGAGAAGTAGAGGGTAACAATGTCCTGGTCCTCGCCGCTGATATAGAAAGACTGGGGTGCGGCGTCGACGAAATGGCCGCTGTCGCTCTCCACTTCCTCGCAGATGTAGTAACCTCTTTTGAGCCCGGTTACGGTAAAGGAGCCGTTGGCAGAGGTCGTGTAAGTACCGATCACGGTGCCACCGCTGCCGCTGACCTCGCCACCCAGATATTTCAACTGAAAGCGGCAGCCGGAAATTCCTGCCCCGGTCACGCTGTCCCGTTTATAGACCACCAATGCCGACAGGGGCGTATTGGATATGGTGACAGTCTTGTTCTCGCCGCCCTTGACATAGACCTCCGTAACCGGGTCATCCGGGAGCTGGTAGCCAGGGGCGGGGTTGGTCTCCTTGATTTTCAGCCAGCCGTCCTCGATGCCCTCCAGGACGATCTGCCCCGCCTCGTCTGTCTGGAAGGTTCCCAAATCCCGCAGCTCTCCAGTTTCTGTTTTATTGCTGGACCATGTGATGTGGAAACTCGGCGTACTGGATGGGGTCATGCGTGACGAAGTTTTCCTTCTGTACGGTGACGGTGGGCCGCTTGTGGTTTTCAAAATATACCGTTCTGTCCCGATTGGGATAGAGGGTGACAAGCTGGCTGGGGGCGTCTGGGAGGTAAGGAGACGGGACGGACTTTTCAATCACCTCGTACACCCCGGGCATGAGGTTGGAGACAGTGGCAGAGCCATCCGGCCCAGTGGTTACTTCGGCCACAGAATGTCCGTCCGCGCCTTTCACCAGAAACATAGTCCCCTCGATGGGGGTCCCGGTGTCGGCGTCCCGTTTTACCACCGTCAAATTCGGGCGGCGGTCATTTTGCAGGCAGATTGTGCTGTCCTTGCCGGGAAACAGCTCCACATGGTACTCCGTGGGGTCCAGGATATGGTCCGATACTGTGGACACCTCTTGCAGAGAATAGACGCCAGGCTCCAGGCCCTCCCAGGTGATTTCTCCAGTACTGGAGGAAGTGCGATCCAGATACCGGGAGCCGTCCTCGATTTTCGCCAGCCGGTAGGTGACGCCGCCCAGGGGCGTCCCATCCGCACTCTCTTTGTATAGATGCAGAGGGAGGGCAGCTTGGAATTGGTGAAACACAAATTGGGCCTGCTCGCTGCCATCCAGGTGGATGATGCGTTGGGCGTCATCTACCACATAGCCTGGGCACTCCAGTTCCGTTACTACGTAAGCGGTATCGGCGGGGAGTTTACTCAGGTCGATGGTTCCATCTTCCTGGGTGGTATATTCCACCAGGCCGAAGCTGCCGTCCACCGCCTCGAAACGGAAGCGGGCGTTGGCGATGGGCTGGGAGAGGTCGGAACTGTCTACCTTGATGAGATGGATTCCGGGCAGGCGGTCATTGAAGAACACCAGGTCTTTGATGCCATCTCCGGCCTCCAACTCCACCTCCTGGGGCGTAGTATCCAGCACATGGCTGTCCCCGCCGGTGTCCCGTTCCTCCACCCGGTAGGTGCCGGGCTCACAGTTGGTGAGCAATATCTGGCCGAACTCGTCCGTCTGGAAGATGCCCAGACTTTCGGCTGTCCCGGAAAATCTCGAAGGACACCTTGGGCATGAGAGTCATGGTCCCACGCTCATACTTGGTAATTCGCAGGCCGGGCAACTCTTGGTTGATAATCGTGGCGGTGGATTCCTCTCCAGCCACGACCGCCACGGTCTGTACCGTGTCCGTCTCCGCGATCCAACCCTCGATACCGGCCAACTCCACGCACCTCCCAGCCGCCAGGGGCCAGCTCGTCAAAGAACGCCACGCCGTTTCGGGTCTGGCCCGTCCGAGTCTCCCCCGGTTTCGATGTGCTTGATCTGGATGGTGGCGCCGGAGAGGGCGTCGCCGGTGTTACTCCGCTTCTCCACCCGCAGGGAGCCATAGGGCGCGTCCCAGAAGGTCAAAGTGGCGGTCTTGTTATACTCCACATCGACGTGCTGGGTGGTCTCCGCCGGGAGCAGGTGATACCGGGGCGGGATCTCCTCGGTTACGGTATAATGGCCCTCCAGGGTCAGAGGGATTGTCACGGTTCCGTCCGGGCCAGTAGAGAAGGAGCCTACCTTGCGTCCCTCCGGGTCGTAGACGGAGAACACCGCGCCCTCCAGTGGGATTTTTGTGCCCTCCTCCAGCTTTACGATTTTCAGCGCGGTCTCATCCGGGTCGGGGTCCTGACCGTCATAATAGTTACTGATAGCAGCCACATCCAGACGTACATTGTTGTCCAGGTCGCAGATATAGTTCTGCAGTTCGCCGTATTTGTCCTTCTCCTGGCAGATGGCATACATGGCGGCATACTGCGCCACGGAGGCGGACAGTGCAAGCTGGACGCTGCCACTTTGGTTCTGGATGGATTCCGCGGGGTAGAGTACCTTGAATTGAGCGGAGTAGCCGTCTCTGGTTCCCTCGGTCGCAGCAACAGAGGTCACATCCTGGTTGTCCATGTTGACGATCCGGGTGCCATTGGGAACGGCTGGAGGGGTCGGAGAAGGACACGGCCACGTCATAGTCATATACCCAGGTTTCGCTCCAGACGGTGAACACCTGCTGCCTATACTCCTCCCCGCCGATGGTCACGGGGTAGGCAACGGAGGGTCCGGGGTGGCGGTCATTTTGGGCGTGAGCATATAGTTGTAGGTGGTGCCGCGCTTGTAGATGTCCTTGGCGGCGGCCAGGATGCGGTTGCCAATGTCCAGCTCGGAGCCGGATGAGTCCAGGGGCCACCTTCAGGTTGGCGATGTTCCAGTTGGAAAGCAAATAACACCAGAGGGCCATTTTGGTGGCGTAATACGCCTGATGGCTGTGTTCTTGCTCCGATCCACATTGGGGTCCTCCCATTCATAGATGGTGTCATCCGAGGTGGGCCTGCCGAACAGGTAATCGTCCGGGGCTTTCATGGTATATTCCAGTGCGCTGGCCTGGCCGACACAGAGGGTGCAGAGCATGGCGGCCAGCAGGATCGCGCGAAATTTCAAGCGGTCATCTCCTCTCCTTGATCTTCTTGAAAGCGACCAGCCCGCCCGCCGCCAGGGCGAGGATCACGCCGCCAGCCAGCAGGGGCTGTTTCAGCGAGTCTGCTCCCTGGGGCGCGGTCTCCGCTCCGGGTACGCCATCTGCGGGCGGCGCCTCCTGCGGGGCCTCGCCGCTGCCGAAGATGGCAGTATAGGTCACTACGCTACAGCCGGTCTTGGCCACCTCGCCGGTGTAGTTGGCAGTGACTGTGTAGCCGGTGGCGTATTGGTAGCTGCTGGTGCCGGTGTAGCTGGCTGTAGCGGTGTAGCGGGTAACCGTGCCGCCCACGCCATCCGCATACTGCTCCTCGCTCCACTGGACATCGGCCAGGGTCAGGGTCTTGCCCTTGTCCTCGATGCTCTTGGGGATGAGGGATGTATCCGCTTCCGAGAGGTTGGGGTAGCTGCGGGTGGCGGTGAGGACTGCTGGTCTTGGTGGCGTAGCCGT
>VOFD01001602.1_pt1 | contig 18417 bp, 36 predicted proteins | sample 5384101 | NCBI WGS metagenome assembly VOFD01 (sample SAMN12384723, study PRJNA508395) | human gut metagenome | isolation source: healthy gut C | host: Homo sapiens
GGCGAAATGATTTCTATTGTTAAAGATTTAATCAAAAACGGCTATGCTTATGAAGCTGATGGCGATGTGTATTTCAGGGTTAAAAATTCCCGCGTTACGGCTGGCTTTCCAAGCAGCCTATAGACCAGCTTGAAAGCGGTGCAAGAATTGAAGTCGGGGAACACAAAGAAGATCCGCTAGATTTTGCATTGTGGAAAAAGGATGAAAAGTTTGGTTACAGAAGCCCATGGGGTGTCGGACGCCCGGGGTGGCATATTGAATGTTCTGCCATGAGCCGTAAATATCTTGGCAAAACTATTGATATTCACGCAGGCGGTGCTGATTTAATATTCCCGCACCACGAAAACGAAATTGCACAATCTGAATGTGCTAACGGATGCAAATTTGTGAATTACTGGCTTCACAACGGTTTTGTTACTATTAACAAAAGAAAAAATGTCAAAATCTCTCGGTAACTTTTTGACGATTGATGATTTGCTCAAAAATACGATGCAAACACAATCCGCTTCTTTATCCTGACAAATCATTACAGAATGCCTGTTGAGTTTTCTGATGAAGCTCTTGCATCAGCTCAGGCCGGTGTAAAAAGAATGCTTAATGCTAAACGAACTAAAATTAACGAAGATTTAGATATTACAAAAAAAACAGAAGACTATGCAAAGTTTGTTGAAGCAATGGATGATGATTTAAATACATCAAAAGCCCTTGCAATTCTCTTTGACCTTGCAAACAGAGCTAACAAAAAAACGAAAAAAGATGCGTTTACTATTCTTTATAAACTTGCAGGAGTGCTGGGCTTTAGTTTTGAAAAGCCAACACTGTCAGAAGAAGAACTCTCTGATGCAGTAAAACATGTATCAGAAAAACTTGGCAAAGATTTTTCTTCAATGGACGAGTTAATTGCGTTCAGAAAAAAGAAGCCCGCGATGCAAAAAAAATTGGGACGTGGCAGACAAAATCAGGGTTGCACTGGATGAAGTGAATATAGTTTTGAAAGACGGTAAAGAAGGCACTGTCTGGGAAGTAAAATAAGCTAGATTACTTATATAATACTGCTCTGGCTGCGGCTGAGCCGGTGCCACAACTGCATCATAATATATTACCGGAAATATATCTGTGACTTCATCAACGAAACATTCGCTGTTTATGTCAGTATAATGAGCTTTGTTGTCATTGCATCGTGTTTCTTTATTGGGTCGTTTTACTCCGTTCACATCTATAAAGCCAATACAATATTTTTGAAAGAGTTCATCGTTCATTGCTTGTTCAAGAGTTGTATTATTTAAGGTGCAGGTTGTTTCATTGTTAATACCTCTTGGAGGTGTGTGAAATGCAAAAAATGGCACCGTCATTCATTTGATAATAATACAGCATTATATGCTGTTCTTTTTATAAGAGAGTCTGGGGTAGTACCTTTTTTCATATACATATTTATAATACAGCTGGCTTTTGTCTATATATAATTTTGTGTGATCAAAAAGCCTTTGGTTTCACCAGTGAACTGTTAAATATACTGCACATTGATTGTACATTTTGTGAATTATCGGTATATTCATTAATGCAGTTGCTTCCTACCGATGCAAAATCAAAATCATATTTTTGCTTTGTTTAAATTTACTGCCTGATTCAGGACGGACAATGATTTTTAAAACCGCTTTTAAATTTTATATTATTAACCTTTGTAGTTACGACAGGTAGCGTCATTGCTGCTACAATTCCGATTATACCAAGTGTTATAAGAACTTCCGCCAATGTGAATGCTGTTTTTGTCATCTTTACTCAATTAACCAATTTTATTATCGCGAACGCGATAGGATAATTTATATATTACATCCAAAATTAAAATTATGCAAGAGGCAAAGAAAAAAATTATTTTTAATGCAATCGCAAAAACGGTCAAAAGGTTACGCGAAGAAAAAAAAGCCAGTTTATGCTGGGGGCGGAGTTTGATATTCCATCTTCAGTTTTAAGCGATTTGGAACGTTCTGTGAAAGACCCCTCAGCTTACCACACTGTTTAAACTTGCAGGAGCATTTGATCTTTCTATTTCTCAATTTATGGAAGAACTTGAAAAGGAATTGCCTGAAAATTTTTCTGTTTGTGAAGAATAGTTTTTGTCATATAATATTTTTATGAAAAATTTGGTGATTATTATATTTTTATTTATGTTATCGGCATCTGTGCCTGTAAATGCTTTTTTCCCCTAATATTCCTCCTGCTACGTTACAGGTAGCAAGAGAAGCTAAAATCAAAGAGGCTGTCCATGCTCCTAAATCTCAGGTTGTGAGAGTTGGAATTGGCAGTTCCGGTTTTGGAACTTATGTATACAACAATATTGGGATTTATGGTACTGATGAAATTATGATCTGCGACGGGGGACAATCTTGTCGAAACTCTGCCGGCTAATACAAATTTAATAATCAAATTTAAAGACGGAATGTTTGAGCTTTCACAGGATGACGGCACGATAATTACATCTATGCAGGGACCGGTAAGGATTATTTGCCCTAAAGGGCTTCTGGGTGTGAAAGGCTTGAAACGCGCAGGTAAAACTGCACTTTATCATGGTGCGTTTGAAATTGTAAAAGCAAATGCTAATTATTTTAACCTTGTAAATATGATTGAGGTTGAAGATTATCTGAAAGGCGTTGTCCCAAATGAAATGCCTGTGAGCTTCGGGCTTGAGGCTTTTGAAAGCGCAGACTGTTGCAGCAAGAAATTACGTTCTTTCGCCAAGGGTTAAGTCTTCACCTAATTACGATGTTGTGGATTCTGTTGCAAGCCAGGTATATTTCGGTGCAAATACTGAAAAGAGCTGTCTAATCAGGCAGTTGCAGAAACTGAAGGTATTGTTGCGCTTTACGGATGGGATTTAATCCTTGCCCAATACTCATCAACGGCAGGCGGATATACTGAAAGCTATTCTAATGCTTTCCGATCAAATACTAAAGACTTTCCGTCACAGGAAAAACCGTATTTAAAAGCCAAACCTGATATTTTATCGCAGACTCCGTTGAATACAGAAGAGGCTGCTGCGGCTTATTATAAATCTAAACCTGATGCCTATGATATTCGGTCCTCATACTTCCGCTGGACTAGAGAATGGCAGCCTGATGAACTTAAAAAGTTCTTGAACAAACTCTTATTGCGCAGTCTGCTACAGGATTTGTAAAACCTGCATTTAACAAAGGGGATAAACTGGATGACCTTACTGAACTCAGGGTTCTCAGACGGGGCGACAGCGGAAAGATAATTGAGATGGAAGTCGTTACTGCCGGACAGAAGTATAAAATTTTTAAAGAACTTGTTGTCAGAAGGCTTTTGACAAAAGACGGCAAAGCGCTTCCAAGTGCTAATGTTGTGTTTGAAAATATTAATGATGAAAGCGGAAAGCTTATTTCAATCAAGGCTTACGGCGGAGGCTTCGGACATGGTGTAGGAATGAGTCAGTACGGTGCGGGATTTATGGGCTCTGAACTTCATATCCCTTACGAAAAATTCTTAAACACTACTATACTGGTATTACGCTTGGTACAAAGCCTGTTATCATATCTGCGGATAGTTCGCAGAATGTAGTTCTGCAAAACTTTTATACTGATAAAAATTTGCAAATATAGTTGTTGACAACAAATTTCAGGTTTCAAAACTTGTTGCAAGCATAAACGGAAAAGAACATACTTTTTGAACTGCCGACAAGTATCTGGGGAGGTTCAAGGGTTACCAATATAGATATATCAAATTTTATTAAAAAGGGAAAAAAACAATTGTATTTTTATTACCCGATGGAAGAAGGGGATAAAAAAGCTCTAAGGCTTTTTGTGGAATTGGTGAAAAAAGATGACAGCAGCGACATATGGTGATGATGATAAAACGCCGAGCTTGTTAAAGGCGGCATGGTTAATAGCAGTAGTAACTATTTTTAGTAAGCTTATAGGTTTCATAAGAGATGTGGTAATTGCAAATTACTACGGTGCATCTATGGTTTCGGATGCTTATTTCTATGCCTATCAAATTCCTGCTCTCGATAATTTTACTTGGCGGTGTCGGCGGACCTTTTCACAGTGCTACAGTTGCTGTTTTTCAAAGCTTATTCCGTCATTAAAGGACAAACCTTCTGAAGAATTAAACAAGCTTTACAGCACATTTATGACAACAACAATATTGTTTTTACAATACTTGCTGTTTTGTGTTTCTTGTTTGCACCGCAGATTATGGGCGTAATAGCCTCCGGAGGCGACCCGCAATTAATTGAGCTTGCGGCAGGACATTTAAAAATTATGGCGCCGGTATTGATTATAGGCGGAATTGTCGGTATTTATTACGGTATCCTTGTAACCTACAGGTACTTTATGCTTCCTAACCTGTCGCCGATTATAATGTCGCTTGTTATTATTGCGATGGTAATGTGTGCACGAAACGATAATACAGGCGCAATTCTTGCATGGGCAACCACAATAGGTGCTGTATGCCAGTGGGTTATGCAATATCCGAAAATCAGGCAGCTGGGTTTTAAGTTGAAGCCTAATCTTGATGTATTTAATAATGTTGAATATAAAATATATGTGAACTTCTTTTTCCGGCAGTTTTAAGTTCAACCGTCGGGCAGGTTCATATTTATGTTGATATGTTTTTTGCCTCTGCACTTAGAGAAGGTGCATGGACTGCAATAGGTTATGCTAACAGAGTATTTCAGTTTCCTGTAGGTATTCTTGTTACAGCATTCCTTGTTCCTTTGTTCCCGATTTTTGCAAGGCTTGTGGCGGACAAGGATTATGACGGTATCAGAAAATATTTTAATAAAGGTGTCGGCGTTCTTTTTCTTTGGTGCAATACCTATTATTATTGGTATTCTTGTTGTCGGACTAGACGGGGTGCGTGTTGTGTTCGAGCGCGGTGAATTTGATGCGCATGCAACATTTATGGTTACTGAGGCGTTGTGGTTTTATCTTTTTCTATAATACCGTATGTTTTCAGAGATTCTATTACAAGGGTTTATTATTCGTTTAATGATTCAGCTACTCCGTTTATTGTTGCGTTTTCTTCTATAGTTTTAAAAGTATTTTTCAATATCCTTTTGATAAATAAACTGCACATGGGAATAGGCGGAATTACCCTGTCCACATCATTTGTAACCTTATTCAATGCTGTGGTGCTCGGTTTATTTATTTCCAGAAAAATCAAAATGGATTATAAGTCATTATTTATTAATTTATTGAAGATGTGCGCGGCAGGTTTTGTTACACTTGTTGTCTGCGGACTTTTATCAGTAGGATATGACAAGTTTGTTGAACTGCCAAAATACGCGTTTGAGCTTGTAAAAATTTGTTTGGTTGGAATAGTCTGTCTTGCAGTTTATGTTGAGTTAAACCTGCTGATGAAAATGGAATACGCAGAAGAACTTTTTGAACGGCTTGCTGCAAGATTTAAGAAGTAAAAGTGAACTTTGAAAATTAAATATTAAGGGCAGCCCTGAAAAACCTCCAAAGTGCTTACAAACTATGTAGCGACAACTGGGCAGAAAGGAGGTTAAATGAATAGAATGCTATTAAAAAAAAATCTCTAGCCGTACTAGAGATTTTTATTAAAATAGTTTATCTATTTTTATAAGGGGCGACAAGTTGGTTGAGCTTTCACGGAGCTTAGCCAACTCCCTTTATATTTATATTATAACGTATTTTTTAGGATTGCAAGTCCTTACAAGGAGAAAATAAACTATGCTTAAGAACAAAGAAGAAATCAGAAGAATATTGGAAGAAGGCGGAGTTATAGCCTATGTAACAGATACCGTCTGGGGGCTCGGCTGCCTTCCGTCGTCTGAAAAAGGTGTGAAAAAAAATCTATGACATTAAAAAGCGTGAAGCTCAAAACCTTTAATTCTTATGTCAAATGATATTTACCATCTGCTCCAGTATGTAAAAGTTATTCCAAAAACCGGTCAGAAGCTTTGAAAAAATATTTCCCTGGAGCGCTGACCCTTGTTGTAAAGAAAATCCTGAAATGACACCTGATTATATAACGTCAAATATGGATACAGTGGGTATAAGGGTGCCGGATAATGAAGTTTTTAAAGAAATTTGCAACGCTGTACCGGGTCATGTTCTTGCAACAACCAGCGCAAACCTGTCACACCAGCCTTCAGCGAAAAGCTATGAGCAGGCTAAAGCAAATATGGAAGGTCTTGCGGATTTAGTGATAGAAGATTACGGCTATTTCTGCAAAGGTTTGGAATCTACGGTTGCCGGTGTTTTTAATGATGATGAAATAAAAATTTTCAGGCAGGGTGCAATACAAATTGATGTATAATAAAAAAGCCTCTTTTTTAAAGAGGCTTTTTATTTCTTATTGGTTTGATTTATTCATCGGGATTGTTAATTTTTTGGCCAATTGAAAGCTTGTTAGGATTTTTTCATATTATTGGCGTTCATAACAGCCCAGGCTCTTTCTTGTGTATATCCGCCGTAAAATCTGGTAAGAATGCTTTCCATAGTATCTCCGCTTTGTACGGTATAAACTTCCTCTGCCGCAGCTTCAGCCGGAGCTTCATTAGCCGGTAAGAAGTTGAGCTTTTCATTTTTACGGCAGGTGCAGGAAGAGCTATTTTCATATTAAAATTAACTCCATGCATAGACATAAAGATTAACCCGGCAACAATCGCTGTTGTTATAACTCCTCCGATAAATCCTGTTGCAAGATATACACTTGGAGATTTATCAAGCTTCTGGTTAACTTTGAAATTCTGCCATAACAAATCTAATTCTTTTTCTCTGTTTGGTCTGACATAGACATTCGAGTAATATCATGAGATTCCTGTTTATATTTAGAAAGCGCTTCTAAAACCGCCATTTTCTCCTTAGATAAATTTGACCTTCTGATAGTTGAACTCTTCATACTGACCTCACACCCTAATTATTGTAAATTGTTTATGCCAGTATCCTATCACGAGCGCTTTTTTAAAGCAAGTTTTGTAACTTATTGTTGTCAAGTCTTTTTACATCTTGTAATATTTCTACTATAATTGTCTTATGAAAATTTTAGGTATTGATCCCGGCATGGCAATTGTCGGCTACAGTATTGTTGAATTTGACGGGAATGCTTGTACACTCTTACATTCCGGCTCAATCCAGACTTCAAAAAATGCTAAGGAAAGTGCAAGGCTTCTTGAAATTTTCAATGATATGAAAACTATTGTTGAAATGTATAAACCTGATATTGCATCTATTGAAAAATTATTTTTCTTTCGTAATCAGACTACTGTAATGCCTGTTGCTCATGCAAGAGGGGTTATTCTTACAGTGCTGGAAATGAACGGAATTCCTGTTTTTGAATATACACCTATGGAAGTAAAACAAGTTTTGACAGGTTACGGCAGGGCGGATAAAAAAGAAGTTGAACAAATGGTTAAGATTTCTTTAGGAGTTGAAAAACTCCCTAAATTGGACGATACGGTTGATTCTATTGCAATTGCTATCTGCCACACACGTTCTGTAAGATAATTTTATGTTATGATGTAGGCGGAGAGTAATAATGGATATATCTTTATTAAAACTGATTTTATTTATAAGTATTTTTATAGGAGTTCTTGCCGGCATACTAACTGCGGTGCCGTATATTGGAGAACTTGCTTTTTGGGTTTTGCTCTGCCTTTCTTCTGTTATTGAGATGATTTTTTCTTGCCAGAGCTGGTTTGTTTGAGCTTGAATCCGTAAAAGAAAGCGTTACAATAGGTGGTATAATTGGTTTTTGTGTCATTTATGGCATTTGCTGTTGTTTATGTTCCTATTGTTGTAGTGCTTTTAAAACTATTTAAATATTATACAAATTACGGTGTTGCTGTTATGCTCGGTACTGCCAATGTATGGATAATACTTTTACTTGCTGTATTTATGGCAATATTGAGCGCTACAATTAATGCTTTTACCGGATTTTTAACTTATTATGTCAGTGAGTTTATAAAAACTCTTGAAAAGAATGAACAGAGAAGACACAATCAATTTAAGTAAAGGAAAAATTTTTATGACAGAATTTAATTCAAAAATAAAAACTATTGAATGGGTTGATAACTATTCAAAAATGGTGGATCAGACGCTTGTTCCATATGAATTTAAGTATGTAAACATAACAACCGGAGATGAGATGTTTGATGCGATTAAAACAATGATAGTAAGGGGCGCGCCTGCTATTGGTGTTGCCGGTGCGCATGGCGTTGTTTTATATGCACAGGAGCTGGCAAAAGAAAACTTGTCAAGAGATGAATTTGTTTCAAAGCTTCTTGAAAAATCTGATTACATGGCAAGCGCAAGACCTACTGCCGTAAATCTTATGTGGGCAGTTAAAAAACAAAAAGAAATTATCGAAAATTCAACTTCAGACATAGCCGGTATTGTTGAAGAACTAAAACAAAACGGGATTAAATTAGAAAAAGAAGATGTGGAAATTAATAAAAAGATAGGTGATTACGGTGCTGAAGTTGTGCCTGAGGGGGCAACTATTCTTACGCATTGTAATGCAGGTGCTCTTGCTACTGTAGGTTATGGAACAGCTTTAGGGGTAGTCCGCTCTGCATTTGCAAAAGATCCTACAATTCAGGTTTTTGCAGATGAAACAAGACCCCGCCAGCAAGGTGCAAGGATTACAACTCTTGAGCTTACTATGGACGGTATTCCTACTACGTTAATTACTGACGGCATGTGTTCATATTTTATGAAAAAGGTATGATTGATATGGTAGTTGTCGGAGCTGACAGGATTGCTGCAAACGGTGACACTGCAAACAAAATAGGTACATATACCGTAGCAATTGCCGCTAAATATCATAATGTTCCTTTTTACATTGCAGCTCCGCTTTCAACTATTGATAGAAGCATTAAATCAGGTGATGAAATTGTTATTGAGGAACGCTCAAGAGAAGAAGTTACACATATTAACGGCAAAATAATATGCGCACCAGAGGTAAATGTAATCAATCCCGGATTTGATGTTACTCCGCACGAGCTTATCGCCGGAATAATTACTGAAAAGGGTATTTTAAGACCTGATTATAATAAATCAATTGCAGAAGTTTTTGAAAAGAAAGAGTTCCTTTATAAAGGAACTCTTTCTTTACTTATTGGTTTCGCTGGAAAAATCCTGCAATTTCCTTATGCGGGAAAAAATTTAACAATTGGACGTCCATGCGGACAGGTATAAGGCATTTTTTGTAGTACGCCACCTTTTTACAATTTCCTGCATCTGCCAGGTTGACAACTTTTGACCGGCTTTTACCGAAGCTTTACAGGATGTGGTAATTAGAATTTTTTCTTCAAGTCCGTCAATGTCACTTTCAATATTTTCTAAAATATCTGACAGTATTTCTTTCGGATTTACTTTTGCAATCATCTGAGGAACTTTGCGGAAAATTAATTCAGTGTCTGATGTAAATTCAATACCAAATCCGAAGCGTTCAAATTTATCAAGATTTTCTTTTTATTAACTCAGCTTCACTTGGTGTAACCGTTAAGACATCAGACACAAACAAAAGTTGTGATACGACATTCTTTTCTGATTTTAATTTTTCGTAAATATATCTTTCTTCTGCTATGTGCTGGTCAATTATTTCCATACCATCTTCTTTTTCGACAATAATATAAGTATTTTTATATTGACCTACAATGTTTTCTTCAGGTTCAGGGGCTTTTTCAACAGGTTTAAAAATTTGTTTCTGTTCTGTTTCAGAAACAACCTGAGGGGTTTTATCCTGAATCATATCAAAGGTTTTTTCTTCAACAACCATCTCATCATCGGTTTTATTATAAACAATATCAAACGTATTTTGCTGCGGCTTGAGTTCAATAATATTTGTTTTTTCAGCAGCTTTCTGTTGAATATTGTATGATGGCTCCGGTTCTGTATAATTGGCCAGACCGCCATGAATACCGGTCATTATAAAGTTAAAAATCTGGTTTGTATTTTTGTATCGCACCTCTTTTTTTGGTAGGATGAACATTCACATCAACATCAGAAGGCGGCAATTCAAGATTAAGAACAACAAACGGATATTTGCCGTTTGAAATAAGATTTTTATATGCTGTGTCAATTGCTTTCATAAATATCGGACACTTCACTGTTCTTGAATTTATGTAGATATGGTAATCCTTTTTACTTGAACGGGTAAAATCAGGCGTGCTTACATAGCCGGAAATTTTCAATCCTGAAAGCTGATCTGTTTTTAGAACCTCTTTCAAGTTATCTGTTACATTGTTGGAAAATAACTCCTTAAGTGCATGTTTGAGCTCATTGTTACCGGAGGTTTTAAAACAGTCTTCCCGTTTTTCTTTTTAGTTCAAAAGCTGTCTGAGGATGTGAAATTGCTATAGACTGTACAAGCTCCTGAATATATGAAAATTCGGTATTCGGGTTTTTAAGGAATTTTAGTCTGGCAGGAATATTGTAAAATAAATCCTTAATTTCCATTATAGTCCCTATAGCGCAGCCGGTTTCAACTTTTTTACTTCGAATTTTCACACTTTACTTTTGTACCGGTTTCAAAATCTTTAGTTCTTGTTGTACAAGTTAATTTTGCTATTGAAATAATGCTTGATAATGCCTCCCCTCGAAAACCGAGAGTATCAATTGCAAAATAAATCTTCATCAGTAGAAATCTTGCTTGTTGCGTGTTTTGAAAACGCAAGCATAATATCATCCGGATGAATTCCTGAGCCGTTATCAGCTACTCTTATATCTCTGCATTCATTTGAAATTTCAATGCTTATTTTTGAAGCTCCGGCATCAACAGAGTTTTCAACAAGCTCTTTTACAACAGACGCTGGGCGTTCAATAACTTCACCGGCGGCAATCTGGTTAATTAAATGTTTTGATAATTGTTTAATTCTTGCCATACAATAACCTCCCCACTAGTGCGGTATAAAATGTGACATAAAATATTGTACAATCACGTCATACTGGGTTAGTAACACTACTACTATTATAGAAACAAAAAGTCCGATTGTAACTTTTGACAGGTCTTTCAAAATATGTTTGTACATTTTTTTTTTAGAGATTCAAATCTTAATCTCTGGTACAACGCAATTTCTCTTCCTGCCAGCAAGCCTATAAATACCCATGTTGTTGACATCGGAACATTGTTTAAATTTATAAAATACAAAAGTAAGAATGCGTAAATAATATCGATAATAGTTGCAGAACGGGGGGGGTCTTGAACATTGGTTTTCATCTTTACAATATTTTGAATATCCCCGCCGCGCTGGTAGGTTAAAACTCCAAGGAAAATAGTGAAACACAGAAGAACAAATATCAGTTCCGGTACAGAAGCTTTTCTTGGCAGGTAAACAAATAGTTTTGCCGAATCCTGTGCAAGCCATTGCGACCATATAAATGCGGTTGAACACCATTTTGCAGCCATCCACCATTTAGAAATTTTTTTGTATCGCCTGAACGCTTCTGGGTATAATAAAAATATCTTTCCAGAGGTCTGGCAATAATGTTATAAATAATTATTGCTGCAACAAATGCAATAACATAACCCAGAACGGATTTGGTCAGCATCATCCAGATTACACTTGCATCGCTTACCGAAAAACACTTAAAACAAGAAATGTTGTTGCTACAGGTATACCCCACCTTGTTAAAAGTATTAATATAATCGGCGGAAGCAAATAAATAAATGTGTAATGTTCGGTTACAGGAATTCTTGTTAAAAGTCCGAATGACATATCTCCGTCATTAACAACCCATCCGGTAACAATGGTTATAACAAGAACTATTACTGAAAATGCCCACAGATAATAAAAAGGAGTTTTTTGTTTGCGCTAAAAAATGTTCCCAGTGTCTGTATAATATCATTTGACACACAAGCATACATGGAAAGTAAAAATCCAAGTATCATATAAAATTACTTAATGTAAATTGTCCCGAGAACATTAATCCTCCACTTCCAGCAGTATGAGAAATCTCATACCATTTTTAATTTACATCAAAAACAAATTCATCTAAACGTTTGATTACAAATTTGAAACATTTTTAATAATATTGAGTTGTTAAATAGACTTGGAGGGATATAAATTGGTCAGACTTAAATCAAATACAAAACTGAAACCGGTCAAAAGGCAGATTTGCAGGTTGTAAAACCTGTTAAAACTACTAAATACAGCGATATTGATTTGAATAACTGGAAAGCTTATGACCACGTTAAAACCGATACTTTATGGGAATTTCCTTCAAGACTAAAAAAGAAGGCGGTCATTCCAATGAATATCATGGCAACTATATTCCGCAGATTGCGCAGCAGCTCTATGAAAGATTTACTAAAAAGAATGATGTTGTTCTTGATTTATTTTTTGGTTCTGGAACCTCAGGTATAGAAGCTATTAATATGAACAGACGCTGTATTGGTGTTGAATTGAAAGATGAACTTGCTGAAAAAGTTTCAGAAAAATTCACCCCGAAACAGCTTGTCACTGATGTTAATATAATCTGTGCCGACAGCGCTTCTGAAATTGTAAAAGAAAAAATTAAAGCAAGACTTGATATTATGGGCGAAGAGAAAGCACAGTTCCTTATCTTGCATCCGCCTTATGATGATATTATCAAGTTTTCTGATAAAAAAGAAGATTTATCAAATTGCGACACAACTGAGGAATTTTATGATTTGTTTGAAAAGGTAGCACAAAACGGCTATGATTTACTTGAAAAAGATCGTTTTGCTGCACTGATTATAGGTGACAGCTACAAAAACTCAGAAGTTCAGCCTCTCGGGTTTGAATGTATGGCAAGAATGATGAAGCTTGGTTTCCGTTTGAAAGGTATTATTGTTAAAGATATTCAAGGCAATGAAAGAGCAAAAGGCAGAACCGCAAACCTTTGGCGTTATCGTGCTCTTGCCGGAGGATTTTATATCTTTAAACACGAATACGTTATGATTTTCCAAAAAGTTAAGTAATATCAGACATTTGACTGTTCTATTATGAATAATTTGTAAAGAAATATTAAAATGAGAATAATTCCTACTTTACAAATAAACTCTTTTAGATTATTATAATTAAGTAAATGATAAACAAATTTTTATTTTAAGAAAGGTGGAAAAAATTATGGCAAAGTTTGTATGCACAGTTTGCGGTTGGTCAACAGAAGCTGATAAAGCTCCGGAAAGATGTCCGTTATGCGGAGCAACTACTTTTAAAGAAGTAGCGGGGGAGAAAAAGTCTACGCATAGAACATAAAGTTGGTGACGGCAAAGTTGAAGATAAAGAAATTATGGAAGGCTTGAGAGCACACTTCAGCGGTGAATGTACAGAAGTTGGTATGTACAATGTCAAGAGTTGCAATGTCAAGAGTTGCTGAAAAAGAAGGTTACCCTGAAGTTGCAGAAGCTTATAAGAGATATGCTTTTGAAGAAGCAGAACAGTTTTATATTTAATCAAAAAAAGAAGAAAGAACATATACAACTAAAAAAGGAGATTAATTATGGAAAACACAGTAATGACAAAGCAAGAGCTTTAACCGGTATTGGGGGGGCTTAGAGCCATTTAGTGCCGCCGGAAGAAGAAATTTAAGTTAGCCGAGGTATTTAACCGGTAGGTTTGTGGCTGCTATGACTTTGCCGTCACTTGTTAATAAGTATAAAGAAAAAGAACTTTGTGTAAAAAACACGAAAGATGTATTCAACCCTTAGCAATGCAGTAATTTTAGCTCAAAAAGATTTTTTAGTGCCGCCTTTCCTTTTGATGTAACAAAAAAGTTCTGCAGAAGTTGCCAAGAACCACTTTTTAAATTCTTCACAGAAAGGATGTTCAAAATATTATTATAACCAGAAGTATGCTACCAGATATTCCTGGCTCTTCCGGCACAACACAGAGTATAAAACATAATGACGGTTCAGTAATTACTGTTCAGCAAATGACTTCCTGTGACAGGGTAACCAGTGACTGCAAACAGGATTCAACAGGTAGCTGTATTTTGGATGAGAATGGAACAAGACACCTGTAACAGGCCGCAGCTATGCTTGTGCATATTTGTATATCGATGTTAATGGTCCTGAAAATCCTAATCAATTTGGAGCAGATTCTTTCCAATTCCCGGTATCAGCTACAAAAGTTCTGAAGTCTACCTGGGGACCATGGGGTGCTGTCAGCTTAGAAAAATATTCTTTCAGGAAAGGACAAATTAGAGTATACAAATTATACAGTAGGAGAAAAAAGGTAAAAAAAGAATAAGCTTCCGGCGTTATTGCAGCCGGAAGCCTGTTCCAAACACATTAGCTTTTTGTCCCGCAGGTTGTATTACCTCGGGATGATTTTTTGATGCTGTTAAATGAATGTAAGTATTATCGTAGAAGTTTATTTAAAAATATTTACAAGTTTAAACTTTGCACCCATTTCGGTTAATTTGTTTAAAATATTAGTTTCCTGAGATTTTAATGCTGTTGAAATCTCAATTCTGTCAGTTGTAAACATACCGCCGGTTTGTTCTTTTTTAACAATATCACTCATTTGATTAAATAAGAGTTTAACTTTTTGGCTGGTTAGCAGGAATAATAAATTTACTGTTTGTAAATGGGGAAGGGGTAGTTTTAATCATATAATTTCTCCTTTTTTGTTATAAAACAAGAGTATCATAAATAAGACAGGATAAAAGTAATACCTGTCTTTTTTTGTAAAGTTATTTATCAATTATAATATTATGTTGATAGAGAAGTTCTTTTCGCTGGTGTTTGTATTCATCATTTTTGTCTGTTTCTATTTTTCTTAATTCTGTATAACAAACACCTTTGTCTGTTTCATCGGAGATTGTATTACAGTATTTGAGATATTTGTTAAAACTTTCACGTCTGCCAGCCCAGTAATTTTTTTTTTGCACGTTCACTTTTGACAAAGCTGAAAATATCAAATATATCCTTCCTCTGAGTTTCATTCACATTTTCATATCCGGTTTCGCAGAATTCTTCCCACTTAGGTGCAATTGCCGGGGATTCAATAATTTTTTCTTCCGGAGTTTCTTCTGCTGGCTCAAGTATTATTTCTTCATCTGAAAACGCCTGCACAGATGCGATTGTCAACATTGCCAGCGTTGCTAAAAATGCGGCTGTAAAAAATTTTTTTATCATTTCGGCTCCTTAAATTTTTACTAACTCTTTTACTTCTTTGCGTTTAACTTTTCTTGTAGCTGTTCTTGGAAGCGGATTTTTGGATATTATTATATTTACAGGGCGTTTGTATGCGGTAAGACGTCCTGAAAGTGTCTTAACCTCTGAACGTATAAGCTTATCCAGAGTTTCATCGTCATATTTAGAGATAAGTTCGTCCGCAGGAACAATAACTGCTGCAATTTCTTCGGTTCCGTCTTTTGCTCCGAATGTTCTTGAAATTCCCAGAACGCATACTTCGGCAAAATATGAACTTTTTTCAAGAACAGCTTCTACCTCTTCCGGGAATACTTTTTACCTCCGGAAAGTACTATCATATTTTTAATTCTTCCGGTTATAAATATATGTCCGTCTTTATCAATTTTGGCAATATCTCCTGTATGTAACCAGCCGTCGCTGTCAATTACGGAAGCGGTCATCTCAGGCTGGTTGTGGTACCCTTCATAACAGCAGGACCTTTAAGTATAAGTTCGCCTGTTTCACTGTCAACTTTTGCTGTGAATGTTTTGAGCGGTTTTTCCTACAGAGGCAAGTTCTCTTCTTTTTATCTGTATTGATTGATACAACCGGGCTTGCTTCTGATAAACCATAGCCCTGATATACTTTAATGCCAATTCTTTCAAAAAAAACTTTCCAACCTCAATGTCCAGAGGTGCCCCGCCTGATATACAGCCTATAAAATGACCTCCGAATTTGTCATGAATTTTTTTTTAAACATTAATTTTTTTATACTGTAAAACGGAATAAACTTTGCTGCCGCATACATAGCTTTTGAACATGCTCCGGCTTGATTTCGATGAATTGTTTAATTCCGCTTCAATACTTGTTTTCAACAGTTTCAAAAAAGCCGGAACAACTATCATAAAGTCTACCTGTTTTTCTTTCATAATAGTTAAAATATCTTTTGGCTTGAGGCTTTGTGTATAATATACGGAAAAGCCGAAATTAAGGAATGTTGAAAATCCGACAGTCATTTCAAAAAGATGATTCATTGGAAGAATTGAAAGTATCGTGCAGTGTCTGTCAGGAAGGATTGCCTCAAGTGCATCTCAAGATCATCCAGCTGCGACATCATATTTTTGAAAGTAATTTCAACACCTTTTGGTGAGCCGGTTGTGCCTGATGTGTATATTATAAAAACAGTGGATTTAGCACTTCTATGACGCCATTTGGAGTCGTAATTATTTGGCAGTTCATATATGCTTGTAAGTCCGAGGTTATAAGAAGGCTCATCCATTACCAGAATATATTTCAAACTTGGAAGTTCTTTCTGCAAGTCCAGAGCTGTTTGAATATGAGATTGCGATACGAGCATTACAACCGGTTCACAGTCGCTTAGTATTGATTTTAATTCATATTTTGTAAGTTTTATATCCAGAGGAACAGTTGTCATACCGGCAAGTATTGAGGCAAACACATCTCCGTACTCAGGTTTTGATTCGGATAATATTGCAAGTCTGTCCCCTTTTTTTACCTGTAGTTCGTTAATCAGATGCCAGGCAAGTTTTCTGGATAAAAAGTCCCAGACCTTTGTATGTAAATTCTTTCCAGCCCATCGCTGTTTTCATTCCAAGTGCAACCCTGTCGTTAAAGGCATTTGTTTTATCTTCTAATAATGAAAGAACATTTTTTGTTTTAAACCATATTTCTTCTTAACCCCGTAAAATCTAAGAAAACACTATTAATAAAAAACGATATAATTTATAAGGCTAAAAGTCAAGTCTGTTAATTTTATTGTATAATTTTTTTATAGAGAATATGTCTGATAAAAAGGGAAAAAGATATGAAAAAAGTTTATATAGAAACAATGGGCTGCCAGATGAATAAGTCAGATACCGAAAGAATGCTTGGTATGCTTTCATCTTTTAATTATGAGGAAACAAGCGAGGCAAGAAAAAGCCGACTTGCTTATGGTAAAATACCTGCTCTATCAGGCAGCTTAGCGAAGATAAAAGCCTTCAGCTTAATTGGAACTTGGGGAAAGTGGAAACAGTCCAGACCTGATTTAGGGAAAAATAGGTTTTTGCGGCTGTGTTGCACAACAGAAAGCAGAAGGAATTTTAAACGCGCACCTTATGTAGATTTTATTCTGGGTACGCATAAGATTTATTCACTTCCTGAAATCATAAAGCAGGTTGAATGCGGAGATAAGGTTTGTGAATGTACTGAAACTAACGCTACAGAAGATGACAAAGCAAAAGACTTTAATATTAAACGTGTTAAATCAATGAATGCCTGGATAAATATTACAGAAGGCTGCAATAATTTTTTGTACATATTGTATAGTTTTTTACACACGGGGAAGAGAACGTTCAAGACAGCCGGAAATTATTTTGAAAGAAGCTCAGGATGCTTTGAATGCAGGATTTAAAGAAATTACTCTTCTTGGGCAAAATGTTGACAGTTACGGTAAAGATTTCAAAGATAAAAATTACAGACTTTCAAATCTTCTGCGTGATTTAAATAAAATGGAAGGAAAATTCAGAATACGTTTTGTAACATCATATCCGACAGATATTACTGATGAACTAATTGAAACTGTAAAAAGAATTGGATAAGGTGTGTGAATACTTCCATATTCCTATGCAGTCCGGAAACAGTGAAGTCCTGAAGAAAATGAATAGAAGATATGACAGGGAAACTTATGCTAAAATTGTCAAAAAAGTTCGCGATATGATACCTGATGTAACCATTACAAGTGATTTTATTGCAGGTTTTCCGGGTGAAACTGAGGAGCAGTTTGAGGATACTTTGACCGCTATTGATGAATTTGAACTTGACTATTCAAATGTTGCGGCATATTCCCCAAGAGAAAAAAACCGTTGCAACAAAATGGGTTGATAAGTATATTCCTGATGATGTGAAGGATGAACGTTTTCAGCGTCTTAACAAAAAGTTCAGGAGAAAACTGCCTGAAATCAATCTTAAATATGTCGGCCGCAATATGGAAGTTCTTGTTGAAAGCTTCTATAATCATAAGGGCAAAAATATAAACACAGGTAAAACACGAAATAATAAAACCGTTCATATTCCTTGTGATAGAGATTTGACCGGTGAACGCTCCCGCGCTGCTCCCGCTATAGCCTCAAAAAGTTTTATATTTAATCAAAAAAAGGAAGATAGAACAGATATAACTAAAAAAGGAGATTAAGTTATGCAAAACACAGTAATGACAAGACTTTCCGGGGGGGGCAGAGTAGTTTAAGCTCCATATCTGGTATTGGTGCAGGCAACGAGCCATGTAGCGCCGCCGAAAAAAGAACCATCAAACCAGGTTTTACG
>VOFD01001877.1_pt1 | contig 18399 bp, 32 predicted proteins | sample 5384101 | NCBI WGS metagenome assembly VOFD01 (sample SAMN12384723, study PRJNA508395) | human gut metagenome | isolation source: healthy gut C | host: Homo sapiens
CTTCAAAGCAGAGCGACAATCTTTCTTCCAAAAGCTGCCAGAAATATTCCATATCGCCTTTGCAAAAATACCAATCTGCGGAAGGTTTAAACTGACAACACCCTGGTTAAAACGTCCCTCAAATTTATAGTTGCCGTTTTCATCTTTCCATGGAGACAGGAAACTGCGGCAGCCCATGCAGCTAAATACATTTTCTTCATAATTTTCGCGCATTTTTTTTGCGGATATGTAATCCGGATACATTCTCTTTGCCGAACAGCGGACAGCAAGTTTTGTAATGTAATCGTACTCACCGCCCTTTAAGGCATTGTGCTCATCTAATACATAAATCAGTTTTGGGAACGCAGGGGTCACATACACACCTTTTTCATTCTTAATTCCCTCCAGGCGCTGACGAAGTATTTCTTCTATGATCATTGCATTTTCCTTGATGTATTCATCCTTTGGATCCAAATTTAAAAACAGTGTTACAAATGGAGACTGTCCATTCGTTGTCATCAAAGTATTAATCTGGTACTGAATTGTCTGCACACCGGAGCGGAGTTCGTCATTTACACGTTCTTTTACAAATTCTTCAATTACATCCGGCGCAATTTTACCTGCATAACGCTCGGTATAATGTTTGCGGTACTTGTCCGCACTCTTTCTCAGATATTTACCAAGGTGTCTGGTGTCTACTGACTGACCGCCGTACTGACTGCTTGCTACAGCTGAAATAATCTGTGTCATAACCGTGCAGGCAACCTGAAAACTCTTTGGACTCTCAATCAGTTTTCCGTTCATCACCGTACCATTATCAACATATCCCCAATATTAATCAGACAACAGTTAAAAATCGGCTGAATAAAATAATCCATATCGTGGAAATGAAGCACACCGTCTTCATGTGCTTTTGTAATTTTTTCCGGGAGAAGAATACGCTTTGTCAAATCTTTTGACACCTCTCCGGCAATCAAATCGCGCTGGGTACTTGCCACATACGCATTTTTATTTGAATTTTCCTCCATAACATCTTTGTTGCTGTTTTGGAGAAGACTCATAATCGAATCGTCTGTGGTATTGGCTTTACGAACCACTCTCTCGTATAACGATAAATAATATACTTTTTCGCAAGGTCAAACTTTCCTGCCGCCATTAATTTCTGCTCAATGATATCCTGAATATCTTCCACCTGCATCGTATCGTTTCATATTCTCGATACCGGCAACGATGCCATCAATCATGTCATCATTAACCCTTTCAAACGTATCCACTTCTGCATTTGCCTTCCGTATTGCAATCAATATTTTGTTTCGGTCATATTCTACGGTTCTGGCCATCCCTTTTGATTACCCTCACTTTTTGTACAACTCCTTTCAATCCGTACCAATACTAACGTTCATAATTTTTCCTACAGGAATCATTATACCAAACGAGGTATGCATTGTCTACTATATATTGTAATTCTTTTGTATTTTTTTTGCAGTATGCACTATATCATGTGTTTTTTACGGAATATAAAAAATAAGAGCGGAAATTCATCCAAAGCCCTTATTTTACGTTATTCCTCACTCAAATCTGGTGTAAGAAAATATGAAAAGCAACCGGTATCGGATATTTTCCCCGGACCTCTGACAAGTCACAAAACAAAGCCCATGCACTACATCTTGTGGTTTTCCTTCCGGAAGAATAATCTCATAACCGCGCATATGCCACTCCACATGTGAAAAAATATGCTTGCCACTCTTTAATCGTTTTACCGTCACCTCACAGGATACGGTTTCTGACAAATACTTTTTCACCTGCCGCATCGTCAAATATCCTTCTTTTGATGGAAATTCCCACATACCGGCTAATAGTCCTTGGTTTGGTCGTCTTACAATTCCAATCCGGTCACCCTGCCGGAATACAAGAACTGTTTTTCTCGATACGGCGCTTTTTCTTCTCCGCCTTTTTCGGCAGTTCCATCTCACGCCCTTCTTTGTGGGCAAGACACAAATGAGAAAGCGGACATTTTTTCACAGAGTGGTTTCCCATTTGAATGCAGATTACTTCCCGAGTTCCATCAGTGCCTGATTAAATTCGCCCGGACAGTCCTTTGGCATAATGGCACGAAGTTGTTTTTCCATCTTAGTCCGAACCGACATTTTCATAATATCTTCATCGCAATTTAAATACCGCATCGTAACATTTGAAGCACTTTTGCCATCCACCGCCGGCTCTGCTAAACCGTAAGCAATGGATGCAATCGCCCCCGCTGTATATCTGCCGATTCCCGGCGCCGAAAAGCAAAGACAAATCATAATCGGCCGGAAGCCCGCCATCATACCGCTCCACCAAAGAGAAGCCGCCTTCTTTAAATTGCGTGCACGGTTATAATATCCAAGTCCTTCCCACAATTTCAGAAGTTCTTCCTCCGAAACGGTCGCCAGAGAAGGAATATCCGGCAGACACTTCGTAAACCGGTCATAATATGCTTTTGCCGCTTCTATTCTTGTCTGCCGGAGCATAATCTCCGACAGCCATACATGATACGGCGTAGCATCATCCCGCCACGGCATACTGCGTTTTTCCTTTCATACCATAAAGAGGCTCAACGAGAGCCTCCAGTTTAAATTCTTTATTTTCGTTCATTTTCACCTTTTCCCAGTTCTATTTCATTGTGGGACAAATCGACGTACTGATTAATTTCCTCGATATCCATATGGGTAAATTCGGAAAGTTCTTCAATTGTCGCAATACGTCCATATTCTGCGCTAATGTCCTCGTTGCCTCCAAAGCAAAAGATTCACACGCCCAAGCAGTGCATGCACGCTGTCTGTTCCTGCCAGTTCTTCATCCACCAATTCAATCAACCGGCTTCGCACCGCATGGTCAATGGCTTTTTGATAATCAACGACTTCTTCATTTCCACAGAGCATATCGCAACGCAGGAAGTCAATTCCAAATTACCTTCCTGAATCAAATCTTCCACCGGCACACCGCGGCCACGGTATTTATCCGCCAACTGCATAACTCGGTGCAGATGCGCTTCGATAACAGAAGAAATCACTTCTTCCTCGCCTCTTCTCAACTGTTCGAGTAAACACACAAGTTCCTCTTCTTCATACCGCTTTAACTGACACAGTTCTTCTTTTTGTATAAACGCAGATATTTGAATCTTTTTTCGCTTTTTTCGACAGCCTCTTCTTCCGTTTTCTCTACCGGCGCACGATAGCCTTCTACCTCAATCCGATGTTCTTTAAGGTATGCGTAGACAAACGGCATCTGTTCCTCTGTCAAATTCCAGTCGCCGCAATAATCGGCAATTTCTTTTTTGGTGAGCAAATTTTCTTTCGTACGTCCAAACTCAACCAATTCCTTCCATCTGTTTTAGAAATTTATTCTGGTCCATGCAATCATGCCTCCAGGTGCTCCTGTTTTACAAGCACTTCCGATAAATCGCAATAATATCTTCCCGTTTCAATTTCATATAATTTCCTTCGGTCTTACGCCCCTTCAAAACCTGGTCGCCATAACCGGGATATCCTTCCTTTTTCGCTCCGATTTCTTCAAAGAAGATGGCATGCCGATTTTTTTCAAAAAATGCTCAAATGCCTCAATTCCTTTGAGTGCAGTTTTCGTGGTGTTTCTCATGCGCTGGCACATCAAAGATACGGTTTGCAAACTGAAGGCAACTTATCCGGATTTTAATTGCAGACATAACGCATCCACTTTGGCATAATAATTAGCGCAAGACCTGCACCATGGGTGACATCATAAAGGGCTGACAGTTCATGCTCAATATGGTGGCTTGCCCAGTCCTGGACTCTTCCGACACCACAGATATTATTGTGGGCAAGCATTCCGGCCCACATAATATTTGCTCTGGCATCATAATTCTCAGGGATTTTCAATGCGATCGGTGCTTCCTTGATCATTGTTTTTTAAAGTCCTTCGCAGAGACGGTCTGTAACTTCCACGCCCTCTGTGTTGGAAAAATAACGCTCACAGATATGAGCCATAATGTCTGTTGCTCCTGCTGCTGTCTGATAAGCCGGCAGGGTAAATGTCAGAGTCGGATCCATTATGGAAAACTTAGGACGAAGACACTCGCCTCTGGATCTTTTTTCAGTCCTGTGGACTCATCTGTAATTACTGTGTTAGGAGATCCCTCACTTCCTGCCGCTGCAATGGTAAGAACGGTTCCAATCGGCAAAGCCTTTGTAATCTTTTCTTTTCCACGGTAGAAATCCAGATAATCTCCATCGTATACAGAACCTGCCGCAATAGCTTTGGATGAGTCAATGGTACTTCCTCCGCCTACTGCCAGGATAAAGTCTACCCCTTCCTTTTTTGCACAGGTCGATTCCCTCATAAACCAGTCCGCTTCGTGGATTTGGCTTCACCCCGCCCAATTCCACATAAGGAATGGATGCCTTTGTAAGGATCTTTGTGATCTCATCATACAGGCCGCTTCGTTTGATGGAACCGCCGCCATAATGCAACAATACTTTACCTCCGCCAAACTGTTTGATCAGATCTGCTACATGAGCCACAGATCCTTTACCGAAATCAAAATAAGTTGGTGCATAAAATGTAAAATTATCCATAATAAACCTCCCTTTATTTTTTTACAATAAGTGTATATTTTTTCCTCCAGCGCCTGGATCATTTCCTCCGGCCACATAGATGCCTGTACTTCTCCAATATGCGCTTTTTCTCAAGAAATACATACAGATCCTGGACTGTCCGATTCCTCCACCAATGGTGTACGGAAGTTTCTTTTCCAAAATTTCTTTCTGGAATGGAAGGTTTTTTCTGTCCTGACATCCGGCTTTTTTCTAACTGCTGTTTCAACGCCGTCTCATCCACACGGATACCCATAGATGAAAGTTCCAAATGCAATATCAAGAACCATAGTAAACAATGATATCGCCATTTAATGACCAGTCATCATAGTCCGGTGCACGTCCGTCATGTGGTTCTCCGCTCTTTAATTTATCTCCAATCTGCATCAGGAAAATGGCACCATACTCTTTTGGCTGCTCATATCACGCTCTTTTGGCGTCTTGTCCGGATAACGGTCCTCAAGTTCCTGTGTTGTCACAAAGGTAATCTGCTCAGGCAGGATTTCTTAATGTAGTCATACTGCACTGCCATATAATCTTCTGTTTCCATCAATGCCTGATATACTTTATTTACAATTGCTTTCAAAGTATCTACATTACGTTCTTCTTTGTCAATAATCCGCTCCCAGTCCCACTGGTCCACAAACAAAGAATGGACGTTGTCCGTCTCCTCATCACGGCGAATCGCATTCATATCCGTATAAAGACCTTCTCCATGAGCAAAACCATAGCGGCTTCAGCGCATGACGTTTCCACTTAGCTAACGAATGTACGATTTCTGCTACCCTTCCGTTCTGCTCTAAAATATCAAAAGAAACCGGGCGCTCTACACCATTTAAGTTGTCATTCAATCCGGAATCCGGGTCAACAAAAAGTGGTGCTGAAACTCGTGTCAGATTCAAATTGGCAGCCAAAGCCTTTTCAAAGAAATCCTTTTACTTTTTTGATTGCTACCTCAGTCTCGCGGATATCCAGTGCGGACTGATAGCCTTGTGGAATAATTAAATTCATGTTGCTAACCTCCTCATGTATGCTTTATAATTCACAGTTGTTTACGGTACGTGGGAACGGAATGACGTCACGGATGTTCTGCATGCCTGTCAAATACATCACGCAGCGCTCAAACCCGAGTCCAAATCCGGCATGACGTGCCGTACCATATTTACGCAAATCCAGATAAAATTCATAATCTTTTTATCCAGTCCACATTCGTTCATTCTCTCAACCAGCTTATCATAATCATCTTCACGCTGGCTTCCGCCGATAATCTCCCCGATTCCCGGAACCAAACAGTCCATAGCGGCAACCGTTTTATTATCATCATTCATCTTCATATAAAATGCCTTGATTTCTTTTGGATAATCCGTCACGAAAACAGGGCGTTTGAAAATTTCTTCCGTCAGATATCTCTCATGCTCGGTCTGCAAATCGCATCCCCATTTTACTTTTGTATTCAAATTTATCATTGTGCTCTTCTAAGAGTTTGATAGCTTCCGTATAAGTAACATGTGCAAAGTCTGCGTCCACAACTCCCTGCAGACGCTCAATCAGTCCCTTGTCCACAAACTGATTGAAGAATTTCATCTCTTCCGGTGCATTTTCAAGCACATAGCGGATAACATATTTTAACATGCTCTCTGCCAAAATCATATCATCCTTCAAATCCGCAAATGCAATTTCCGGCTCAATCATCCAAAATTCCGCCGCATGACGCGTCGTATTTGAATTTTCCGCACGGAATGTCGGACCAAACGTATAAATGTTTTTAAAAGCCATCGCATAAGTTTCGCCATTTAACTGTCCGCTTACCGTAAGATTGGTTTCTTTGCGGAAGAAATCTTTTGTGTAATCTACTTTTCCATCCTCTGTCATCGGAAGGTTTTCCATATCCAGTGTTGTCACACGGAACATTTCTCCGGCACCTTCACAGTCACTTCCGGTGATCAATGGTGAATTTATGAATGCATACATATACAAATTCACGCTCCTGGACGAATTGAAATGAATCGCATATGGCAATCAAAGAACGCACACGGAATACCGCCTGAAATGTATTTGTTCTCCCCGGACGAAGATGTGAAATCGTGCGAAGATATTTCAAAAAAATTGTCTCTTTTTCTGCTGGATAATCCACCTGAAGACTCGAAAAATGTTCCATCATGAACCACATCTGCCTGAATCTCAAATGGCTTGCTTTCGCTCATTGAGTGCGTAGCGGTATGGGCACCGAAAATACCAGTGGTCTCCGCTCCCGCTTCGGTCGTTGCATAACAGAAGTCCACGGACTTACTTGCAAACTTTCTACGGAATTACCGACGTACATCTTTTTTTCACAAACACCACGAGTTTGATAGACTCGCGCATTTATCTTGTGTCCATCTCTGTGACAGACACAAGACATATTATACATACTCATACGGTTCTTGTCAATAGTTAATTTTCTTGAGTTTCCGCAGTTTTATACACAAGTGCGTCATTTTCCATATGCAGTTATAAACAACTTTCAAAAAAACACCAAAATATAAGGAATCTTCTTTCATTTTGATGTAAAATTAAGCTACCAAACAAAAATCTCACTAAACAAAAAAGAAAGGGGATTCCTCATGACTTATTTTACATCAAATACTTATCAAATGAAACGAAAAATTTTAACTTTTTCAAATAAAATTTCAAAGTGCCTTTCAAAACCGGAAAAGAAATTCACTGCTGACATTACCTACGGCATGTTGGCTTCTGGAAGTCGCCTCGCTGACCGATGTCGTTGACAAACTTCATGAACCTTCCAAAAAAATCAATGTCGTTGACCGCTTATCAAAGCATCTTGATAAAGGTACTCCGGCATCTGCGGTCGCTTCTTACCTTCAGCAGGTGAGAAATTGGGTGCCCGCCGCCCCGTGATTCATATCGATGACAGCGATGTGGTAAAACCAGATGGTTACAAATTTGAATCACTTGGTATTGTCAGGGACGGCTCTGAAAGCACATCCACTAAAAAAAATGTGTACAAAAAGGGGTATCATGTTACAGAAGCTTGTGTCCTTACTACCAAAGAATCATCCTGTCAGTATTTTTTCAAAAATACACTCATCCGCTGAAAAGGGTTACAAATCTGCTAATGTGATCACCTTTGAGGCCATGGAACAAGGTGCCGCACTTTTTAAAAGGGCGACTTTTTTGCATGGATCGCGGTTATGATGACAACAAGATGTTCCTGAAACTTGATGATTTGGAACAGGATTACGTCATCCGCCTTACCTCTAAAAAGAAAACTTTTATACCACAACAAATGGACTCCTGCCACAGAATTGCGCGACCGCAGAAAAGGCAAGATCAAGACCAGTGTTTTCTACAGGGGAAAAGAGCATGAAGCTTATCTATCACATGTTAGAGTGCAGATCACTGCATCCAGAAAGGACATTTATCTGGTCCTCGTTTATGGCATTACGGAACATCCGATGATGCTTGCCACCAATAAGGAGATCAAATCAAAGGAAGATGTGCTCCGGGTGGCCCGGATATATTTTTCCCGATGGAAGATTGAGGAATATTTCCGATGCAAAAAGCAGATGTTCCAGTTTGAGAACTTCCGCGTACGGAAACTTCACGCAATCAATGCACTTAATTTTTATATTACCGTGCATGGCTTTTCTGGCAATGGTATCCATGGAACCCGAATCAAATGCACTCAAGATAGCAATTATAAAAACAGCAAACCCTGTAAAGGAAAAGGTTTTCTTCTGTTATTACCGACTAGCCAAAGGCATCTCCGGTATACTCTCATATGCAAAAAGAGGGCGTCCGGCTCTGGTTTCGAACGAAACGTCCCAAATACCGGCAGCTTTGTTTTAAGCTAGTCGTTTAATATAGAAAAAGAATCAATTTATAAAAGCCCGGTTTCGATGGGGCTTATTAAAGTGCCGTTGATTTTACTATCGTCATCTATAGATTTTAAAAATCAGGTAAATTGGCCCTTTTATAAAAATGATTCATTTTCAGAATGCATTTAGCGGAAACTCAAGTTAATTTTGCTTTTTAACAAGTTCCCTATTTCATTCTCTTTATGCATTCACAATCTGACCAAAATCCGGTTTCAGAGAAGCACCGCCAATCAGTCCGCCATCGATGTCCGGTTTTGCCAAAAAGTTCTGGCAAACATTCTTGGCATTCATAGAACCGCCGTACTGAATACGAATTGCATCCGCAGTAGCTGCATCATAAATTTCACCGATGCATGCACGGATTGCTGCACATACTTCTTCTGCCTGGTCTGCCGTTGCCGTCTCACCGGTTCCGATTGCCCAGATTGGCTCATAAGCAATAACTGCTTTTTTGCCTGCTCAGCTGTTACATTCTGGAATGCAATTTTAATCTGCATACGAATCCAATCCACATAAATACCCTGTTTTCTCTGAGTCAGTGTCTCACCACAGCAGATAATCGGGGTAATGTCATGTTCAAACGCCTTCAAAACCTTTTTATTTACCGTTTCATCAGTTTCTGCAAAAATACTCTCTGCGCTCCGAATGTCCGATAATGACATATTTAACTCCGGCATCTACAAGCATGTTCGGAGAAATTTCGCCAGTATAAGCACCGCTTTCTTCAAAATAAAGGTTTTCTGCCCCAACATTTACATTGCTTTCCTTTACTGCATCAACAACCGGTACAATGTCAATTGCCGGTACACAAAATACAACATCAACATCATCGTTTTTCACCAACGGAAGCAATTCGTTTACAAGTGCAACTGCTTCACTTGGCGTTTTATTCATTTTCCAGTTTCCTGCGATAATTCTTCTTCTTGACATAAAACATCACTCCTTATACAAAATATCTTCTCAATCTGCACTAAATGTGTAATTATTGTTTTTTTCTCAAAAAATTTCTGTGGTGGCATATAAAAACACCACCACAGAATCAAAATCTTATATTATTATTTGTCGTTTGTCGCCGCAACACCCGGAAGTTCTTTTCCTTCCAAGAACTCAAGGGAAGCACCACCACCGGTAGAAATATGTGTCATCTTGTCACCAAATCCAAGGTTGTTACAAGCAGAAGCACTATCACCACCACCGATAATCGTTGTAGCGTCTGTCAAATCTGCCATTGCCTGAGCAACTGCAATCGTTCCTTTTGTTCTGCATCAAATATCCAACTACAGCAGTGTCAACATATTTTGTAACACCAACATTTGAGCAGTGTGCTCTATGAGCTGTACCAAATGCATCGTTTACAAATACATCTGCCAGAGAAGCAAGTTCTTTGGAGAAATTATCCTCATTTTTTGTCTCTTCTGCACGATAACGTGTATTCTCAAGAAGAACTACATCGCCATCTTTCATAGCCGCAACAGCTGCTTTTGCATTTTCGCCTACTACGTTATCATCTTTGCAAAAACAACTTCCTGTCCAAAAAGTTCAGAAAGACGAACTGCAACCGGTGCTAAGAGAAAGTTCTGGTTTTGGCTCTCCTTTTGGCTTACCAAGATGAGAACAAAGAATCACTTTACCACCATCTGCGATTAATTTTTTTAATAGTCGGAAGTGCTGCTACCAGACGGTTTTCATCTGTGATCTTGCCATCTTTCAAAGGTACATTGAAATCACAACGAACCAAGAACGCGCTGTCCTTTTACATTAATATCATCTACTGATTTTTTATTTAACATTTTATCCAAACCTCCATATTTTTTCTTCGCACTATTTCATTAAGGAAAAAAGGGTCCGGTCCAACAGACCGGACCCTTTTTGGGATCAAACCAATAATTAGCTGGTTTAACTTATGCCAACTCACTGAAGTATTTGATTGTTCTTACCATCTGGCTTGTATAAGAGTTTTCATTGTCATACCAAGATACAACCTGTACCTGTGTATTTCCATCATCCACTAGGAGATACCATTGTCTGAGTTGCATCGAAGAAAGAACCAAATCTCATTCCAACGATATCAGAAGAAACGATTTCGTCTTCGTTGTAACCGAAAGATTCTGTTAGCTGCTGCTTTCATAGCTGCATTGATACCGTCAACAGTGATGTCTTTTCCTTTAACAACAGCTGTCAAAATTGTTGTAGAACCTGTAGGTGTTGGAACTCTCTGAGCAGATCCGATCAATTTACCATTCAACTCAGGAATTACAAGACCGATAGCCTTTAGCAGCACCTGTGCTGTTTGGAACGATGTTTACTGCAGCTGCACGGGATCTTCTAAGATCAGCCTTTTCTCTGAGGACCATCAAGAGTCATCTGGTCACCTGTGTAAGCATGGATTGTAACCATGATACCAGACTGGATCGGAAGCATATTTGTTCAATGCATCTGCCATAGGAGCCAAGGCAGTTTGTTGTACAAGAAGCTGCGGAAATGATTGTATCTTCTGCTTTCAATGTCTCGTGGTTTACGTTGTATACGATAGTAGGAAGGTCGTTTCCTGCTGGTGCGGAGATAACTACTTTACGAGCACCTGCTTTAATATGAGCAGAAGCCTTAGCCTTAGATGTATAGAATCCTGAACACTCTTCAAGAACTACATCAAACGCCAATCTCTCCCCATGGGCAGTTGTTTGCATCCGGCCTCTTTTACTGCATAGATTTTGATTTCTTTTCCATCAACTGTGATAGAATCATCTGTAGCAGAAACTTTATCAGCCTTTTTGATCATATTTACCCTGAGAAGAATCATATTTTAAAAAGGTGAGCAAGCATTTTAGGGCTTGTCAAATCGTTGATTGCTACTACTTTTTTTCGGTACTGCTTTTTCCCTTTCCTCAGCCTTCTTCGTCGCCTGAGAATCCGGGGTCTTTGCCGGTTTTGTAGTTGGCGTTGCAGCTGGTTTGTCGGTTGGTTTAGCAGTTGGCGTTACTACCGGCTTTTCTGCCGGTGCTTCTTTGATGGTATAAACCACTTCTACCTTAGCAGTGCCTACCGATACGGTGGCTTTGATGGTACCGGGACTGGTAAGGTCCTCTGTCCGAGTTCCCTCACGTGTATAAAAGATTTCATAAGGCACTTCTACTTTGCCCCATTCTTCACTTAACTCGATACCAATGTCAACCGCATGGGCTGTTTTATCATATACAGCATCCTTGCCACTGACTGTCATCCTCACTGAATGAGCAGAATCCTTCTTACAAATACCTGTGATTACATTTCCTTGTGCAGTATATATTGTGTCATGAGCGGTCGGTGATTCCGGAAGTTTTTCATTGGAATAACTTTTCACACATTCCTGATAACCGGTATATACTGTTCCGTGTGAAGAATCCGCCACCGGAGCTTGGTCTTTTTCACCGTCATTGTCGATATTCTGGTACCAATACTGGCTTCCGTCACTCACTCCATGGTTCAGAAGGCTGCACACTTCTCCAGAGGCAAACTGCTGTGCCGTCTTAGCATTTTATCTTCTGCTTTTTCTGAAAGATAATATGTATTTTCAATATGGCTTCCGGTAAATGATTGGCTAAGCGGATAAGTATCGCCATCCCCATCAAACGTAATGTCCTTTACAAAACTATCCTTAATCGTGCCATAATTTCCGCCGGCTAATGCGCTGTGAACCCGAAGTTTAATAGTCATTTCATCGTCATACTCTGTCTTCTTCTTCGTTTTTATGACAGCATTCTCCACCGCACAATTTTCGATTGTTCCATAATTGTTGGAACAGAGAATACCAGAGCGAAAATCTGCCGAATAATTTCTAGATGGCACCGTTGCATTCGGATACGCACATTTTTGATGGTACCATAATTATTTCCCGTCAAAATATATGGATAATATTTACTTTTCACATTGGTAATACTATGTCCATTTCCATCAAATATACCATAAAATGAACTTGCGCCACCATTGAGCAATCCAGAAACATCTTCTTCACTAAAATCAATATCAGCATCCAAAAGAACATTTAATGCATCATCCTTTAGAAGCAGCTTATGCAGCGAATCAAGATCGGCTTTTCCCCTATTTTCACAAACCATTTTCCATCTTTTTAACTGCCGGAAGACTGGATGTATAACTTGCACCTTGTTCTACCGTATCTCCCGGATAGGCGACAAAACTATCACCATTTCTGTCCTGCGCCAAATAGAACACTTCATTCGGCAGCACATCTCCTTCAAATTTTTTCTCCATCCACAGTCACTCCTAATTCCACTTCGCGCAAAGTAATCATCATATCTTCTGTGATTTTGTCCGAGTCCCTGCACTTCCGTAGTCATATTCGTAATATCTTTGTCCGTCAAAGTATCGTTTTCCCAATTTGAATCCATCCGGCACCACGAACTCTTGTTGATTTGTCTCTCCTTCAACCTGAAACGTAATCTTGTGAGTACTTACTGCCGGGTCATCCTTAATCATGTTTTCTATTGCATTTTCGCCATCCAACTGGTAAGTATATGTATAAACGCTTCCATCTTCCAATGTGATTATGTTTTTCCCATATTCCATAAAAGCACTTCAAGGTGCCGTCTTCTGCGGTCTGAGATTCGTGACTGGCTGCCCGTTAATGGTTTTCACTTTGGTATTTTCTAAAAAGTCCATCCACGGTAAAAAGACCGATTTTCCTGCCATACACATCTGACACGTCTGACATGCGATTCAGAGTAAAATATTGCTCATCATAGGAAATTACACTATTGCAAATTACCGTATTTGACCCTTCTGACTCTACAATGCCAATTTTAACACTTTGCTGGGTTGGAGATTTCTGTTTCGCCGTTATCTTCGCTCCGTCAATGTATACACTATTCCTGCCTTTAAGAAAATACGAAATCCATTCTTTCTCTGCATCATCAGTCAGTGACAGTTCTCCGCCCAAAATAGCGATATCCTTAGCATAAACACAACGATCATCACCGTAGGATAAATCTGCTTTTCCTCCAGTCATTGTAAATTTTTCCACCCCCCTCAATTGCTCCATAGGCAACCAGATCTCCACCTTCCAATGTGACAGTTCCCTGACGACGATTTTCTCCCTCTTTCCTTCCCCATATAGAATAACCATAATTTTTCTTCTTCCTCTGAATCTTCTTTGCAGTTACCTAGCATCAAAGTAAGACGGCCGTTACCTTCTTTGAGCGTCATATCACCGGTTACCTGAATCACATAACTATAATCCTTATCCGGCGATGTAAGACAGGAATCCTCTTCCACATACAGATTTGCTGTTCCTTCGATGTCCAGTACCGGAAAAAAGCTGGTTGGTATAGATATTACCACAACTATCCACACCCGAATCATACATCTGATTATTTTGAATCTGTGCTCCATCAAAAATAATATTTGCTTCCACTCCCTTTTCTACCTTGATGTGAGTGTCGACAAATGCACCATTGATCTCATTGGAGCCTTTGATGATGTAAGTTCCATTTTTGCAATATTAATTTCGATGACGGTAGTAGTAAAATCCTCACCATACGCATCTACAAAGGTTTTTTTTCTTGTCTAAGAGCCGCATCTGCCAGATTAAAAGTCACTGCGTTTTCTGTAGGCAGGGAAAGCTTCTGCATTTCTTCCATAACTGCCCTTCCCTTGGCATACGCTTCTGCATAGGATACGGTCGGGATACTTGTAAGCACCGTAGCCGATAATGTTGCAATACAAATCCCTTTTTGTGCCTGTCTGTAAAATTTCTTTCTCATTTTTTCCTCCATTTCTGTCATTTTAAATCTTATTTTCCATTATATTATAATATTTTTTCGTACTGTTCTCGCAGTATCTCACCTGTTGACCACGGCTTGCGTTTCCCGACATAATGAATAATTGCCGGTTTATCCCTTTGAAGATCTGCATACAATGTTTGGCTGTGAATATTGCCGCTTTGCAAATGTCCTGCCACAAATGTGGTATAATTCCAGCAAAAATCCAAAGGCATCACCTTGCCATCAAACAGCATATTAAGGACATCTTGATCGCTAAACATATATTTGTGCCCCGTTAGCAATTCATAAACCTGCGACATCGTAATATGCTGCCTGGTTTTTTGCAGATTCAGAAGCAATACCCCTGAATTAAAATAATCCTCTGCATATTGCATCTTCAAACCGTCACTTCGATAATTATCCACATTATATGGCATACCATCTAAAAAATGGCACGGCGCGTCTGTGACAAAACACGAAAGTCTTCTGCCCGAACAGCCGCCACTTCCTTTTCACCAAGATGCATATCGTAGAGTTTGCTTACATCCTCCAAAAAAATCATGTCGCAATCAAAATACAACATTTTTTTCATAATTTTGAACATCTCATCAAACAGATACAAGCGGTAATTGATAGCTGCTGTGTAATACGCACTTGCCGTTTCCGAAAAAAACTTTTTTTTTTTCTCTCATATTAATAAAACGGATACTGACTCCCGGCTCGTCTTTCCCCAGTGCATGAATTTGTTCTTGTGCCTCCCCGGGGATGTCATCTTGCAAAATAAGGATATCATAATTTCGTGTCTTATCCCGATTATACAAGAGAATACAACGATGTACAAAGTGGTTTTGCATACTTCTCATCGCTGACAAAGCATATATTAACTGAAGTTTCAAATGCTTTTTTTGAAGTTTTTTCATCTTTATTCCTTTCTTTGGTGTTAAATATTATAATAATATAAAGTTTATCATATAAAATAGTTGTAAAAAGCAAGTGATTACTAAAAAAAATTTGCATGTACACTTTTTAGATTTTTCTGCAAAAACAGTGCGAATACGCGCTTTGCAGCCTGTATTCGCACTAAATTATACTATTTATTAGGACTTGTGAAATTGGGTTAAGAATTACATACGCCAATACAGATCCTGATATTTCAGGGCTGAATTGTTCCATGAGAAATCCATGGCCATTCCTCTGTCAATGATCTTATTCCATTCTCTCTTTCGGTTCTGGAATACATCTTTGGCATACCGGATCGTGCCAAGCATTTCATGGGCATTGTAATTAGCAAAGGAGAATCCTGTACCGGTACTTTCATACTCGTTGAATGGCTGCACCGTGTCTTTAAGTCCTCCTGTTTCTCTTACAATCGGAACCGTTCCGTAACGCAGGCTGATTAACTGGCTGAGTCCGCATGGCTCAAACAGGGACGGCATTAAAAACGCATCGCAGGATGCATAAATCTTGTGAGACCTCTCATTTGAATAATAAATATTGGCTGAAACACGGTCCGGATATTTCCAGGCAAAGTGCCGGAACAAATGCTCATATTTTTTCCTCACCGGTTCCCAATACAACTAACTGTGTATCCTCTGTACAAATTTCTTCAATAACATAATCAATTAAGTCAAACCCCTTTTGATCTGTCAGTCTTGACACAATACCGATCATAAATTTTTTTATCATCCTGAGCCAGTCCCAGTTCTCTCTGGAGTGCCCTCTTATTCTTGATCTTTTCTTTGCGGAATGTTCTGGCATCATAATGATACTCCACAAACGGATCTGTGGCCGGATTGTATTCATTGTAATCCAGTCCGTTTACAATTCCTGTCAGGCAGTTTGCCCTGGCGTTAATAAGGCCATCCAGTTTCTCTCCGTAAAACGGGGTCTTGATCTCTTCCGCATAGGTGTCACTTACGGTAGTGATCTGATCTGCGTATACAAGACCACCTTTCAAATAATTGGCATCACCATATGCCTCCAGCTTGTCAGAGGTAAAATAGTAAGCATCCAGTCCTGCGGTATCCATAACGGTCTTTTTGTCCCAGACTCCCTGGAACTTCAGATTATGGATTGTCATGATCGTCTTGATACCACGGTAAAACTCTCCCTGCTGGAAAGAATCCTTCAGATATACCGGGATCAGTCCCGTCTGCCAGTCGTGACAGTGAATGATATCCGGTCTGAAACCGATCAGCGGCAGTGTAGACAGCACGGCTTTATCAAAGAAAGCGAACTTTTCAATATCCTGATAAATCTCCCCATAAGGTTTATCACCACTGAAATAAAATTCATTGTCCAGAAAATAAAAGATCACACCGTCGTACTCCATCTGAAACACTCCGACATACTGCTTGCGCCACGCCAGTTCCAGATAAAAATGAGTCAGATACTGCATCTGATTTTTATATTCTTCGAATTGCGGTATATTTAGGAATCATAACCCTGACATCAAACTCGTCTTTATTGAAATATTTAGGCAGGGAACCCACTACATCGGCAAGTCCTCCTGTCTTAATAAACGGTACACATTCGGAAGCAGCAAATAACACTTTTTCATGTTCTTCTCCCCTTTCGATAAGTAATCTATGATTACTTTTTATTATACACTAATCCGCAAAAACTGAAAAAGAAAAATTTAGCATTTTTTCTGCTCCAGTCTTATTTTATCTGCAATCAGTGCCACAAATTCTGAATTGGTTGGCTTTCCCTTGCCATTGTGTACGGTGTAACCAAATAATTCATCAATGGTATCCACTTTTCCGCGGCTCCATGCCACCTCAATGGCATGGCGGATGGCTCGCTCCACACGGCTGGGTGTCGTGCCATGCTGTTTGGCAATGGAGGGATATAAAATTTTGTAATGGAATTGAGCATTTCACTATCATCTACAGACATCATAATGGCATCCGCAGATATTGATATCCTTTTATATGGGCAGGCACGCCGATTTCGTGGATAATATTTGTCACATCTGTCTCCAGATTATAACGGGCTCTCTGTCCGGCCACCGATTCATTTCCCTGAGTCAGTTTACGAAAACGGATCCCCGGTTTTAATTTCTTCACCTGTGATAAAATAGTATCTTTATCAAACGGTTTTAATATGTAATACAGTGCTCCCAGACTCATGGCCGTCTCAGTAATGCGCTCCTGAGCAATGGATGATATAACAATGACTTCCGGTACTTTGCCGATGCCAGAACCTTTGTGAAGTTTCTCCAGCACTCCCAATCCATCCAGCTTTGGCATGATCAGATCCAGTAAAAGCACATCCGGTTTTGTCTCTTCGATCATCCCCATTGTCTCTACGCCATCTTCTGCCGTTCCTACCACTTCGATTCCATTATCATCCATCAAAATATCCCCCAGCATTTTCAAAATCCTCGGATTATCATCTGCAATAAGCACTTTTAACTTTTCCATTTTTGTCCCTCCGTCAAAGAATTAAATATTTGTAAATTTACTATAAATTCATTATAAGTTATTATTTTGTGTATTTCAAGTATTTTTTACATTTATTTTATATTATTTTCACTCTGGCTTTCCATTTTTCGACGGGAACAATCAAAAAAGACCGCATTTCCCGGCATCCCATGTAAATGCAATCTGCGGTCCCTCATATCTGCTTTGTCAAAACAGCTGAACTTTTCCTACTGCATCCCCGTTAATGACATAATATGCTGTAAAATCCTCTGGTTTTACATACACTTCCTGTTTTTTGATTTCATCCTTGTGTCCATGGGCTTCATAATCTTCCCTTAATGCGGTGAAAGACCTCATCCATGTCTACCTCTCTCTGTCTGTACTGCAGAATCTTCTATATCCTTCTGTTCCATACTATCGCCCCTTGCTGATGTTTCCTACCTTACTCTCCTTTGCCGGTAATGATCCATGGTGCCGGCTGTTGTTTAAAAACTATTATCCCCTGCCAGTCTGGATACTGCGATCTGGATCACATCCACATCTTTGATCCCTAATTCCTCAATTTCTCCTTAGCACTTGCTGCTACTTTAAAAAAATCCAGGGTATAAAGAATTACCCGGATAGAAGGATTGATACTGGTCAGATAAGCCAGTTCTGATCCATGCTGGCAGACGCCACCATAAATACTGTGGATGGAACAGGCAGATCTTTCATATTTTCTTCATCTACATGATCAATGATAGAAATATTG
>VOFD01000741.1_pt1 | contig 18366 bp, 30 predicted proteins | sample 5384101 | NCBI WGS metagenome assembly VOFD01 (sample SAMN12384723, study PRJNA508395) | human gut metagenome | isolation source: healthy gut C | host: Homo sapiens
ATATACGAACGTAATACCGGCAGACGCTACGGCTGTTGCCTCTATCAACCTCAAATCCCTCGCAAGCAAAGCAGGATTGGATGATAAAGAAAATGAAGCTGCTAAACAGAAACTGCTGGAAGCAATGAAAAGCGGGATGAATGCTGCCACTTTCCAACAACTGGAAAAGGTTATGAAAAATCCGGGCGAATCGGGAATCGATGTTGAATCTCCATTCTATGTATTCTCTTCATCTTCTTTCCCTTATCCCACCGTTGTAGGTAAAGTGAACAATGAAGATAAGTTGCACGCTTCCCTCGATGTGATGGCAAAAGAACAAATCTGCCAGCCGGTAGGTGAAGCTGACGGTTACAGTTTTACAACGATGAACGGCGGTTTTGTTTGTTTTCAATAATTCTACTGTACTGGTAGTTAACGTAAGCGGAACGACTCAAACTGATAAAGCCAAAGAAGCCATTACTAATTTGTTGAAACAGACAGCAAGCAATAGTATCGTGAAATCAGGAGCTTTCCTGAAAATGGAAAAACAGAAAAAGTGATATTAACTTCTTCGCTTCCATGACAGCTATCCCTTCAACCTACCGCGATCAGATAACCATGGGATTACCTACCGAAGTGAAAGCGGAAGACATCACTCTGATAGGAGGACTGAACTTTGAAAAAAGGCAAGATTGCCCTCAAAACAGAAAACTATACTGAAAACGAAGCAGTGAAAGCTCTCCTGAAAAAAAACAAATGGAATCTGTTGGAAAAGCGAACAATACTTTCGTTAAATACTTCCCGGCTTCTACCCTGATGTTCTTCAACGTAGGTGTAAAAGGAGGCGAACTGTATAACCTGTTGAGCGAAAACAAGGAATTCCGCAACACAGTATCTATCGCTAAGGCAGACGAAGTAAAAGAGTTGTTCAGCTCGTTCAATGGTGATATTTCTGCAGGATTAATCAACGTAACGATGAGCAGTGCTCCCACTTTCATGATGTACGCTGACGTAAAGAACGGCAATGCTCTTGAAATGATTTACAAGAACAAGGAATCATTGGGATTGAAGAGAGGGGAAGACATCATACAACTTGGCAAAGACGAATACGTCTACAAGACAAGAGGCATGAATATATTCTTCGGCATCAAGGATAAACAAATGTATGCAACCAATGATGAGTTACTTTACAAAAACGTAGGTAAAGCTGCCGACAAATCAGTCAAAGATGCTCCTTATGCATCGGATATGAAAGGAAAGAGCTTATTTATAGCAATCAATGCCGAAGCAATTCTTGATTTACCTATAGTTAAAATGGTGGCAGGTTTCGGAGGACAGGAAGTTAAGACATATATCGAACTGGCCAACAAGGTTTCTTACCTGTCCATGAGTTCGGAAGGGGAAGTCAGCGAGATCGACCTTTGCCTGAAAGACAAGGATGTAAATGCCCTCAAACAAATTGTAGACTTTGCCAAGCAATTTGCCGGCATGTAATAAATGTATAAACCAACGGTATGAATAGTATTCACTTACAGCAAACACTTCCCCAAGTGTTTGCTGACCGTAATTCGGTGACTTCGGACGTATGGCATCAGGATCTTTTCTTCCGGAAAGGAGAGATGTATCTGACGGCTTCCGGCACCGGCAAATCTTCGTTGTGCAGCTACATCTATGGTTACCGCAACGACTATCAGGGGATTATTAATTTCGATGAAACCAATATCAAAGCATACCCGTGAAGCAATGGGTCGACCTGCGAAAGCATTCACTAAGTATGCTTTTTCAGGATTTACGCATCTTCACCGAACTGACCGCTCTTGAAAATGTGCAATTGAAGAATAACCTCACCGGATGCAAAAAAAAAAGAAATCTTTATCATTCTTCGAACAACTGGGGATCGCAGATAAAATAAATGTGAAAGCCGGTAAGCTATCTTTCGGACAGCAACAGCGCGTCGCCTTTATCCGGGCGCTCTGCCAGCCGTTCGACTTTTTATTTCTGGATGAACCGATCAGCCACCTGGACGATGATAACAGCCGCATCATGGGTGAACTTATCATTGCCGAAGCAAAGGCACAAGGAGCCGGAGTGATCGCCACTTCCATCGGTAAACATATCGAGTTGCCTTACAACCATACACTTCAACTGTAGTAAGCTGGTTAATAATAGGTAGCAGGTAAAACAATCTCTTTTCACAGCATCATTTCAAATCGTAAATCGTAAATTGTAAAATCGTAAATAAAATGCCAACTCTTGTCTGGAAACTCCTTCGCCAACATATCAGTATCGGTCAATTAGCCGGTTTCTTTTTAGCCAACCTATTCGGCATGATGATTGTATTGCTTAGCGTACAGTTTTATAAAGATGTCATTCCGGTATTCACCGAAGGAGACAGCTTTATGAAAAAGGATTTCATCATAGCTACAAAGAAAATCAGCGCTCTCGGTTCTTTTGCGGGAAAGAGTAATACATTCTCTGCCGAAGAAATTGCGGATCTGAAAAAGCAACCGTTTACCAAAACAATAGGAGCTTTCACTCCTTCTCAATTCAAAGTTTCGGCAGGATTAGGAATGAAGGAAGCCGGTATCCATCTTTCCACAGATATGTTTTTGAGTCTGTTCCCGATGAGTTTGTCGACATCAAACTCGATAAATGGCATTTCGATGAAAGCACACATACCATACCCATTATCATTCCGCGCAACTATCTGAATCTTTACAACTTCGGTTTTGCGCAAAGCCGAAGCCTTCCCAAACTATCGGAAGGATTGATGAGTCTGATTCAAATGGATATTATGATGCGTGGCAACGGACGGGTGGAACAGTACAAAGGAAACATTGTCGGCTTCTCCAATCGCCTGAATACGATTCTTGTCCCCAGTCTTTTATGAAATGGGCTAATGAGAATTTTGCACCGAATGCAGAAGCCCAACCGGCACGATTGATTATCGAGGTTAGCAATCCGGCAGATTCCGCCATCGCCAGTTATTTTCAGAAGAAAGGATATGAAACGGAAGACGGCAAGCTGGATGCCGGAAAAACAACTTATTTCCTCCGTCTTATCGTAGGTATTGTATTGGGAGTGGGTTTATTTATCAGTATCCTTTCATTCTATATACTGATGTTGAGCATCTTCCTGCTCTTACAAAAGAATACGACCAAGCTGGAAAGTCTATTACTAATCGGATACAGTCCCAACAAGGTAGCATTGCCTTATCAGTTGCTCACGGTAGGATTGAACGTTATCGTGCTTGTATTATCCATCGGATTAGTCTCCCGGTTACGCAGTTATTATATAGACAGCATCCGCTTGCTATTCCCACAACTGGAAACCGGATCATTATGGGCAGCAATCAGCATGGGCATTGTATTATTCATTGCCGTATCGGTTATCAATATAGTGGCAGTGAAAAGAAAAGTGCTTTCCATATGGATGCATAAGGCGTAGATGGAAAAGACTCGCTAAAACAAAGTTTTCACAAAGACGTATAATATATGAAAAGCATAACTACATTTTCGATTAATAGGGTTTCAATAGCTTTCTTTTTTTCGGAATGCTGTTCTGTTTTGCTCCATTGTCGGGGCAAAACGGACAAGATACAATCATTGCGTATTTTAATCTGCTGGAAAAGGTCCCACAGGAAAAGCTGTACCTGCATCTGGACAAGCCATTTTATGGGGCAGGAGAAAAATATGGTTCAAGGGATATCTGGTAAACTCTGTTACACATCAAGATAATACACAAAGCAACTTCATCATTACAGAGCTTGTCAACCGTTCCGACTCTATCGTAGAACGTAAGAAGATTCGTAGAGATTCACTGGGGTTTCATAATGCTTTCACCCTCCTCCCACTCTCCCTGCAGGTGATTATTATTTGCGGGGGATATAGCAACTGGATGCTTAATCAGGAACCGGAATTCTTTTATTCACGCAATCTGAAAATCGGTAACTCGATTGATAACACGATTGTCTCGAATATTGAGTATCAGCAAGAAGACGAATCACATTATACAGCCAAGGTAAGATTTACCAGCAATGTCCAAGAGGCTTTCGGAAATACTGCTATCCGCTACCACTACTTTGAAAATGGAAAGATAAAAGATAAAGGTAAAAAGAAAGACAGACGAGAATGGGATGATTTCTATTTCCCTGCCGGATCTGAAGCCTATTGCCACACGCCACATTGAAGTAGAATTCGATGATCCCCAATATATCTATAAAAAGGCTTTCTATCTGCCTTCGTTTACAAAAGACTTTGACGTTAAGTTCTTCCCGGAAGGGGGAGCTCTCCGGCCGTTGCTCATCAGAATATAGCTTTCAAGGCTCAAGGATCGGACGGCTTTTCCACAGAAATAGAAGGCTGCCTGTTCGATGCCAACGGAGACACATTAACAGTCTTCCGCTCAGAGCATGACGGCATGGGAGTTTTCACACTGAATCCGACTATAGGGAACTCTTATTATGTGATTGCCAAATCCGGTGACGGTATCAGTAAACGATTCGACCTCCCAGCTGTAGAAGAAAAAAGGAATCACACTTTCCATGACACATTATAAAAAGGAAATCCGTTACGAAATCCAGAAAACAGAAGCTACCCAGTGGCCTCAAAAAGTTATTCTTGATTGGCACATACTGCGGAAAGCTGATCATCCTGCAGCCAGTCAGTGTCGACAGGACTTTTGGAAGAATGAACGACAGTTTATTCAACGCAGGCATCACCCATTTCATGCTGATCGACCAACAGGGCAACGCACTTAGCGAACGCTTTGGTTTTCATACCCGACCGGAATCCGCATCAATGGCAAATTCTTGCAGATAAGCCGACATACGGAAAAAGAGAAAAGGTATCCCTGCAAATTTCAGCAAAGGATGATAACGGCACTCCGGTAGAAGGTAGTTTCTCCGTCAGCATTACCGACAGAAAGAGTATCCGTCCGGATTCGCTTGCTGACAATATCGTCTCGAATCTTCTATTAACCTCCGACTTAAAAAGGATATGTAGAAAATCCCGGATATTATTTTTTGCAGCAAGACCTCCGGACTCTCCGCACGGTAGACTTCCTGATGATGACGCACGGATGGCGCAGACACCATATCCAGAATGTACTGACTGCACCTTCAATGAACCTCACCAACTATATGGAAAAGGGGCAAACTATCAGCGGACGTATCAAAGGTTTCTTTGGAGGTAACGTTAAGAAAGGACCTATTTGTATTCTGGCTCCCAAACAGAACATCATCGCCACTACCACCACAGACGAAAAAGGAGAGTTTATCGTGAACACATCTTTCAGAGATAGCACGACTTTCCTTGTTCAGGCACGTACCAAAAGAGGATTTGCCGGAGTGGACATCGTGATTGACACTCCTCAATACCCGGCAACTTCGCACAAGTCTCCTTTCCATGATGGAACAGCAACGTTTATGGAAGATTATTTGCTCAATACCCGCGACCAATATTACATGGAAGGTGGAATGAGAGTGTACAATCTGAAAGAAGTGGTAGTCACTGGAAGTCGTAAAAGGCCAGTTCAGAAAGTATTTACACAGGAGGTATCAACACCTACACGATCGAAGGGGACAGATTGGAAGGATTCGGTGCACAAACAGCTTTCGATGCAGTCACCAGACTTCCGGGCATTAGCGTGACAAATGGAAATGAAATACATATCCGCAACAATCCCGAGCAACCTGTCATTGTCGTTGACGACGTGGTATATGAAGACGATAACGACATCTTGACCATGATACAAACCAGTGATATGTCGAGTTTGAGCCTTCTCCGCGGTGCCGATGCAGCAATCTTAGGCTCCCGCGGTTCGGCAGGTGCTATCGTTATTACGCTGAAAGACGGTAAAGATATCCCGGCAAGACCGGCACAGGGCATTATCACGTGTACTCCACTGGGGTACAGCGACTCGGTCGAGTTCTATCATCCTACTTATGATACGCCCGAAAAGAAGAATGACCAACGCTCGGATTTACGAAGTACAATCTATTGGAATCCTACCCTACAACTGGATGCTAATGGAAAAGCAATCATCGAATACTATACTCCGGACAGCACTGCACCGGAAGATATAACCATAGAAGGTGTGGATAAAAATGGAAAGGCATGCCGGATCATACAGGCAATAAGCAACAGATAAATGTGAAAATGATTTTGAACTAAAGGCACTTTAGCTGAACAATGCCAGTATCTTCAAGCTACTTTACCCGTATCTATGCGTTATTCTCACACACTTCATCATCATTAGATTGAATACCAGTAATTAGAGGTTAAAATACAAATTAACCTTCCCTACTCTCTTATTTATCTTGATAAAAAGCGATTGAATACCAAACAGGTTAAAAATATTTCGTAATTTTGCAGATATAAAAAGAATGAAGCTATGCCGGACTATGATTTAATCGCCATACTCGGACCTACAGCCTCGGGTAAAACTCCCTTTGCCGCTGCCTTGGCCTATGAACTCAACACAGAAATTATCAGTGCCGATTCCCGTCAGATATATAGAGGAATGGATCTCGGTACAGGAAAAGATTTGGCCGACTATACCGTAAACGGACGTACAATCCCCTATCATCTGATTGACATTGCAGACCCCGGATACAAATACAATGTGTTTGAATATCAACGTGATTTCCTGAATTCTTACGAAAGCATCAAACAAAAAGGCTGTCTTCCCGTTTTATGTGGAGGGACAGGTATGTATCTGGAATCCGTGTTGAAAGGATATAAACTGATGCCCGTACCGGAAAATCCGGAATTACGCAACCGTTTGGCAAATCATTCGCTGGAAGAGTTGACGGAAATGCTAAGTCAATACAAGGCTTTGCATAACTCCACCGATGTGGATACCGTGAAACGGGCGATACGTGCGATAGAAATTGAAGAGTATTATGCAGCCCATCCGGTTCCCGAAAGGGAATTCCCGGAACTGAACAGTCTCATCATCGGAGTGGACATTGACCGGGAACTGCGCCGTGAAAAGATCACCCGCCGATTGAAACAACGATTGGATGAAGGAATGGTGGACGAGGTAAGACGATTGATCGAACAGGGAATTGCACCGGACGATCTCATCTACTATGGACTGGAATACAAATACCTGACATTGTACGTCATAGGCAAACTGACTTATGAAGAAATGTTCAACGGTTTGGAGATAGCCATCCATCAATTTGCCAAAAGACAAATGACCTGGTTCCGTGGCATGGAAAGAAGAGGATTTACGATCCATTGGATGAATGCAGAGTTACCAATGGAAGAAAAGATAGCTTTTGTAAAAGAGAAACTGCAAGGGAATTAGTATCTTTGGCAGTTATTATAGTGCGATTTTTAATACACAATAGGATAGATAAACAAATATGAGTGTAGAACCGAAGAAATGGGGAGTGATTTACAACCCCAAAGCTGGTACCCGAAAGGTAAAGAAGCGCTGGAAAGAAATTAAGGAGTACATGGACAGTAAAGGTGTAGACTATGACTATGTACAATCCGAAGGTTTCGGTTCGGTAGAGCGTCTCGCTAAAATTTTGGCCAACAATGGTTATCGCACGATTGTCATTGTGGGAGGTGATGGGGCATTGAATGATGCCATCAATGGCATTATGCTATCCGATGCCGAAGATAAAGAGAACATTGCCCTCGGTATGATTCCGAACGGTATCGGAAATGACTGGGGACTTAGCACCGAATACAAGCCGGCTGTCGACTGTATCATCAATCATCGGTTGAAGAAAATAGACGTAGGCTACTGCAACTTCTACGACGGAAACGAACACCAGCGTCGCTATTTCCTCAATGCCGTTAATATCGGACTGGGAGCACGAATCGTCAAAATCACCGATCAGACCAAGCGTTTCTGGGGAGTGAAGTTCCTTTCATACGTTGCCGCCCTGTTTTCTCTTATATTTGAACGGAAGCTTTACAGAATGCATCTCCGTATCAATGACGAACATATCCGCGGACGCATCATGACCGTATGTATAGGCAGTGCCTGGGGATGGGGACAAACACCCAGTGCCGTTCCATACAACGGATGGCTGGATGTATCCGTAATCTACCGCCCGGAATTCCTGCAAATTATTTCCGGACTATGGATGCTGATTCAGGGAAGAATCCTGAATCACAAAGTGGTGAAAAGCTACCGGACGAGAAAAGTAAAGGTACTCCGGGCACAGAATGCAGCGGTGGATTTGGACGGGCGTTTGTTGCCTAAACATTTTCCTTTAGAAGTAGGCGTGCTCCCGGAAAAGACAACGCTTATTATTCCAAATTAAATATAATTAGGCACGGATTACGCGGATTACACGGTTTTCTTAATATAACCGAATTGGCAAGAACAGTGTAATTTACAGTATCTGCAAGAACCGTGTAATCCGCGTAATCCGTGCCTGAAAATAAACTTATAATAGTAGTTAAGTATGATAGAACTTAAGAACAACCCCACCGGCAACTTTTTCCTGTTGGCCGGTCCGTGTGTGATAGAAGGTGAAGAAATGGCAATGCGCATTGCCGAACGAGTAGTAAAGATCACCGAAGCACTGCAAATTCCTTATGTATTCAAAGGTTCTTACCGCAAGGCAAACCGCTCACGTCTGGATTCGTTTACCGGCATTGGCGATGAGAAAGCACTCAAAGTATTGAGAAAAGTACATGAGACTTTCGGAGTCCCTACCGTAACCGATATCCATACCGCAGATGAAGCTGCAATGGCAGCCGAATACGTGGACATACTTCAAATCCCGGCTTTTCTTTGTCGCCAGACCGACTTGTTGGTTGCCGCAGCCAAAACCGGAAAACGATTAACATCAAGAAAGGACAGTTCCTTTCACCGCAGGCAATGCAGTTTGCTGCCGACAAAGTGGTGGAAGCCGGAAACAAGAATGTGATGCTTACCGAACGCGGAACAACTTTCGGCTATCAGGATCTTGTTGTGGACTATCGTGGTATCCCCGAAATGCAATCATTCGGCTATCCGGTGATTCTGGATGTCACTCACTCCTTGCAGCAACCCAACCAGACCAGTGGGGTAACGGGAGGAATGCCGCAGTTGATAGAGACTGTCGCCAAAGCAGGTATCGCCGTAGGTGCCGACGGAATATTCATCGAAACACATGAAAACCCTGCCGTAGCCAAAAGCGATGGTGCCAATATGCTAAAGTTAGACCTCCTGAAGGACTGTTAACTAAGCTAGTCAAGATACGGGAAGCTATAAAATAACTCTTTTCCCTGTCTATTTGTGATTTACAACCAAACACAACGACAAATAACACAGAAATATTTATTTAAACTAAATAGAACATGAAACATTTATTACGTGGATTATTTATTGCAGTCCTTTTTATATGCTGCAATTTCCAGCTCGTACTTGCACAACCCATGCAAGAGTTACCTGTAGACAAGAATGTCCGCATCGGTAAACTAGACAACGGGCTTACCTATTACATTCGCCACAATGCCCTTCCCGAAAAACGAGTTGAATTCTACATCGCCCAGAAAGTAGGTTCTATTCTTGAGGAACCGCAACAACGTGGTCTGGCTCACTTTCTGGAGCACATGGCTTTTAATGGCACAAAGCACTTCCCGGGTGATGAAACCGGACTTGGCATCGTGCCCCTGGTGTGAAACGAAAGGTATCAAATTCGGCACGAACCTGAATGCATATACCAGTGTCGACCAGACGGTGTACAACATCAGCAACGTACCGACTGAAAATATAAACGTGGTAGACTCTTGTCTGCTGATCCTTCATGACTGGTCGAATGCTATCAACCTTGCCGACAAGGAAATTGACAAAGAACGTGGTGTTATCCGCGAAGAATGGAGAAGCCGCAACAGTGGTATGCTTCGCATCATGACTGATGCACAGTCTACTCTATATCCGGATTCTAAATATTCAGACTGTATGCCTATCGGAAGCATTGATGTTATCAACAACTTCCCTTATCAGGATATCCGCGATTATTATGCGAAATGGTATCGTCCGGACTTGCAAGGAATCGTTATTGTAGGTGATATCAATGTAGATGAAATTGAAGCCAAACTGAAAAAAGGTATTCGCAGATGTAAAAGCTCCGGTAAACCCGGCCGAACGTATCTACTATCCAGTGGCAGATAATCAGGAACCGCTTATCTATATCGGCACAGACAAGGAAGTGAAGAATCCTTATGTGAACATCTTCTTCAAACAAGACGCTACACCGGATTCTTTGAAAAATACCATTGCTTATTATGCTACCCAGTATATGGTCAGCATGGCTATGAATATGCTGAACAACCGTTTGAACGAACTCCGCCAAACTGCTAATCCTCCTTTCACTAGTGCAAGCGCAGAATATGGAAACTATTTCCTTGCCAAGACTAAAGAAGCACTCGCACTTGATGCAAGCAGCAAAATAGACGGCATCGATTTAGCAATGAAAACAGTTTTGGAAGAAGCTGAACGTGCACGCCGCTTCGGATTTACCGCATCAGAATATGAACGCGCACGCGCCAACTATCTGCAAGCCGTAGAATCTGCTTACAACGAACGCGAAAAGACTAAAAGTAGTTCTTACGTCAACGAATACGTTAACAATTTCCTTGAAAAAGAACCGATTCCGGGAATCGAAGTTGAATATACACTGGTAAACAAACTGGCTCCGAATATCCCAGTAGAAGCTGTCAATCAGGTGATGCAACAACTAATCACTGACAACAATCAGGTGGTTTTACTGGCCGGTCCAGAAAAAGAAGGCGCTAAATATCCTACTAAAGAAGAAATTGCTGCTTTATTGAAACAAATGAAGTCATTCGATCTGAAACCTTATGAAGATAAAGTTTCTAACGAACCGCTGATCTCTGAAGATATTAAAGGTGGCAAGATTGTTTCTGAAAAAGCTGGTGATATTTATGGTACGACTAAGTTGGTGCTTTCCAACGGCGTAACTGTATATGTGAAGCCTACTGATTTCAAGGCTGACCAGATTGTAATGAAAGGTGTAAGCTTCGGTGGTACCAGCGTATTCCCGAACGAAGAAATTATCAATATCTCTCAATTAAACGGAGTAGCTCTGGTAGGTGGAATCGGTAATTTCAGCAAAGTGGATCTGGGTAAAGCTTTAGCCGGCAAACGTGCAAACGTAGGTGCGGGTATCGGCAATACTACGGAAACTGTTTCCGGTAGTTGTGCTCCGAAAGACTTTGAGACAATGATGCAGCTTACTTATCTCACTTTCACATCTCCACGTAAGGATAATGAAGCATTCGAATCTTACAAGAACCGTCTGAAAGCTGAACTTCAAAATGCGGACGCTAATCCGATGACTGCTTTCAGTGACACAGTTACAAGTGTACTATACGGTCACCATCCGCGTGCCATCAGAATGAAGGAAAACATGGTAGACCAGATCGACTATGACCGTATTCTTGAAATGTACAAAGACCGCTACAAAGATGCTAGTGATTTCACTTTCTTCCTGGTAGGAAACGTAGACTTGGCTACAATGAAACCGTTAATCGCCAAATATCTGGGAGGTCTGCCATCTATCAACCGTAAAGAGACTTTCAAAGATAACAAGATGGATATCCGCAAGGGAGAGATCAAAAATGTATTTGCAAAGGCACAGGAAACTCCAATGGCTACCATCATGTTCCTTTATAGCGGCACTTGCAAATATGACTTGCGCAACAATGTCCTGCTTAGCTTCTTAGATCAGGCTCTGGATTTGGTTTACACTGCTGAAATCCGTGAAAAGAAGGAGGTACATACGGTGTAAGCTGTAACGGAAGCCTTGGTAAATACCCGAAAGAGGAACTTGTTCTTCAGATTGTATTCCAAACTGACCCTGCCAAGAAAGATAAACTGTCTGCTGTTGTTGTAGAACAACTTCACAAAATGGCAAAAGAAGGTCCGTCTGCCGAGCATATGCAGAAGATCAAAGAATATATGCTGAAGAAGTATAAAGACGCCCAGAAAAGAAAACGGCTACTGGCTTAATAATATGGACGAATACCTCTACACGGGTGTGGATAATACCAAAGACTATGAAAAGTTGGTCAACAGCATCACAGCAAAAAGAAGTGCAAGACTTCCTCGCCAAATTGCTGAAACAGAACAACGAAATTCAAGTCATCATGACCGTGCCGGAAGAAAACAAATAAAAATTCTCTAGTATATCTACTGAATGATGATATTCAACGAATTACGCAAACATGGAAGGCTTGCCGCCAAACGGCATCCGATGTATGAAAAGAACAAAGTTGCTAAAATACTCGGTTATGTCATGGGCGCATTCTGGGCCGGTTACCTGATATTCTTCGGTACGACGTTCGCGTTCGGATTTTTCTGATATGGTTCCCAACCGGGAACCATATCATGTGATGAACGCAGTGGTTCTGATCTTTATCCTGGCACTGGACTTTCTGTTGCGTGTTCCGTTTCAAAAAACACCGACACAGGAGGTAAAACCTTACCTCCTGCTGCCGGTTAAACGAATTCGTGTCATCGACTTTTTACTAATCCGCTCGGGACTAAGTCTGTTCAACCTGTTCTGGTTGTTTCTGTTTGTCCCTTTTTCCTTCATCACTATTACCAAGTTTTTTCGGTATCTCCGGTGTCATCACCTATCTTATCGGTATCTTGCTATTGATTATTGCCAATAATTACTGGTACTTGCTTTGCCGCACTCTTATCAACGAACGTATTTGGTGGATTCTATTACCTATCGCTTTCTACGGTGGAATAGGCTGCCTTCTTTTCATTCCCGAAGATAGCCCCTCTTCTATTTCTTCATGGATCTGGGAGACGGATATATACAGGGCAACATTCTATATTTTCTCGGCACCATACTTATGATTGCCATTTTATGGCTGGTTAACCGCAAGATCATGTCCGGACTTATCTATGCAGAGCTGGCAAAAGTAGAAGATAGTCAGATTAAGCATGTCTCCGAATATAAATTCTTCGAACGCTACGGGGAAGTTGGCGAATACATGAGATTGGAACTGAAAATGCTTTTACGTAACCGCCGCTGTAAAGGTGCATTACGCAATATCGCTATTATAGTGGTGGCTTGCTCCGTTGCACTTAGCTTTTCCAGTGTCTACGACGGCAATTTCATGACTTCTTTCATCTGTGTATACAACTTTGCCGTATTCGGAATGATTATCCTTTCACAGATTATGTCCTTCGAAGGTAATTACATTGATGGCCTGATGTCTCGTAAAGAATCAATAATGAGTCTGCTGAAAGCGAAATATTACACATACAGCATTGGCGAAATCATACCTTTCATACTCATGATTCCCGCCATCATCATGAATAAACTCACTTTACTGGGCGCCTTCGCCCGGGTTTTTTCTATACCATCGGCTTTATTTATTTCTGTTTTTCCAACTGGCTGTCTACAACAAACAGACGGTACCCTTTAAACGAGAAAGTGGCAAGCCGGCAAACGAATAGTGCTATACAAATGGTGGTTAATTTCGCGGCTTTTTGGTGTGCCTCTCATCTTATACAGTCTATTAAATGCATTTTTTAGGTGAAACAATCACTTACATAATTCTGTTAGTTGTCGGTCTCTGGATTTACCCTGACTTCTCCTTTATGGATTAAAAATGTATATCATCGTTTCATGAAACGGCGATACGAAAACATGTCATGAATCATTAACCATATAAACATTGAAGATCATGATTATCATTGACAAACTTAAAAAGAATTTCGGTGAGAAGATTGCCGTAGACATAGAACACTACGAAATCAATCAAGGCGATATGCTCGGATTGGTGGGAAACAACGGTGCCGGTAAACAACTCTCTTCCGAATGATGCTCGACTTACTAAAAGCGGATAATGGAATGTCGTCATTAATGAAATTGACGTCAGTCAAAGTGAAGACTGGAAAAGCATTCACAGGTGCTTTCATTGACGATGTTTTTCTGATTGATTATCTTACCCGGAAGAATATTTCTATTTTATCGGAAAGATGTACGGACTAAAGAAGAGGTGGACGAACGTCTGATTCCTTTCGAACGTTTTGATGAGCGAGAAGTGATCGGGCAAAAAGAAACTAATCCGTAACTCCGCCGGTAATAAGCAAAAGATCGGAATTATTTCCGCCATGCTTCATTACCCGCAATTACCTGATATACTGGACGAACTGTTCAACTTCCTCGATCCCAAGTTCCCAGTCCATCATCAAACATATGCTCAAGAAATATAATGAGGGAGCATCAAGCTACGGTTATTATATCCAGTCACAACCTCAATCATACCGTAGATGTATGTCCGAGGATCGCTTTTTATTGGAACACGGTGTCATCATCCGGGATATTATCAACGAGGACAACTCCGCAGAGAAAGAACTGGAGGATTATTTTTAATGTAGAAGAAGAGTAAACGGTAAATAGGGAATGATAAAATAATGAATGGTAAGTATTCATCCCTTACCATTCATTATTGCATAAACTAATTATGATGATATATATAACACAGAAAAGTCTGATACCCATAAGTCTAGTATAAAGAAACCTGATAGAAAGAAAAGATGCCTCCTGCAATTCATCCTTTTATTAGGACTGGTTGCCAGCCTTAGTTCCTGCCGCACTTCCGCACCCCGGCTGGATTATCAAGCATTGGCGCGAGCTTCTATATTGTTGGGGGTAGATATTAATATGGAGGATAACCATAAGCTCTATCTGGAAGCAGCCGACTGGATAGGGGTTCCCTATCGTGTTGGAGGTGATTCGAAACGAGGAGCCGACTGTTCGGGATTAGTTTATCAAGTGTACCGTAAGGTATACCGCACCCAAGTGCCGCGTAACACGGAAGATCTGAAAAAAAAGAAAGTAATAAAGTCGCCAAGCGGAATCTCCGGGAAGGAGACTTGGTATTCTTCACCAGCAGTCGTTCAAAAAATAAAGTAGCTCATGTAGGCATTTACCTCAAAAACGGTAAGTTTATTCATTCCAGCACCAGTAAAGGAGTGATCGTCAGCAACTTGAACGAGAACTATTATACCAAACACTGGATAAGCGGCGGCAGAATACGTTAATTATCAACTTCTAATGATATAAAATTATGAAATCATTCATCGGAGCAGTTCTATTTATTTGCGTGGCATTCAGCGCCAATGCACAGCTTTTATGGAAAGTGTCCGGCAACGGACTGAACCAACCTTCCTACATCATAGGCACTCACCATCTGGCACCGTTCAGCATCATGGATAGCATTGCCGGACTTAAAAAGGCTATGAATGAAACCCAACAAGTATATGGAGAGATGAAAATGTCGGAAATGCAATCGCCTGCCACCATGGAAAAGATGCAAAAAGGCAATGATGATTGAAAGTGATACCACGCTGAACTCTCTCCTTTCTCCGAAAGACTTTGAGACTGCTAATAAATTCTGCAAAAGAAAACCTGATGGTAGATTTAAATATGGCTCTGAAGCTAAAGCCTGCCTTCTTATTAAATAATGTAGTGGTGATGGCTTACGTAAAACATATAGGAAATTCAACCCGCAAGAGCAACTCGACACATTCTTTCAGAGCCAAGCCATCCAAAACGGAAAAAAGGTGGACGGACTGGAAACTGCAGAATTCAATTCAACCTGCTTTTCAATGGCAGTTCACTACAACGGCAAGCACAACTATTAATGTGCACTCTTAACCATATAGAGACTGGAGTAGAAAACCTGAAAAGGCTCACAAACGCCTACATGAACCAAGATCTGAACACCATGCTTAAAATCAGTGAAGAACGTAAAGGCGATCAATGTGACGCACTTCCCGGCGAAGAAGATGCTATGATTTACAACCGTAATAAAGCATGGGCTGAAAAACTACCGGCAATCATGAAGGCTGCCCCGACTTTTGTCGCAGTAGGCGCCCTGCACCTCCCCGGAGAAAAAGGATTATTAAACTTACTAAAAAGACAAGGATACACAGTAGAAGCTGTGAAATAAGAAAAGTATTTAGTACTTTTGCGGAAAAGTTTTCCCCAATGAACTACAAAACCTATTTATTCGATTTCGACTACACACTAGCCGATTCGTCGCGTGGTATCGTTAAGTGTTTCAGAATTGTGCTTACCCGGCATCAGTATTTGACCGTTACTGATGAAGCTATCAAGCGTACAATCGGCAAAACATTAGAAGAATCATTCAGTATCCTTACCGGAATTACCGACCCGGCACAGCTGGAGGCCTTCCGGCAGGAGTACAGACTGGAAGCTGATGTACACATGAATGTAAATACCCGTCTTTTCCCCGACACATTGTCTACGCTGAAAGAATTGAAGAAACGGGGGTGCCCGCGTCGGAATTATCTCTACCAAGTATCGTTTCCGGATATTGAGTTATCTGGAAGAATATCTGCCGGAAAGATTTTCTTGATATAGTAGTGGGAGGAGAAGACGCAACGGGTTCGATAAAGAGCTCTTTAAGTGATTAAGACCACACCATAGACTTAACTTATACATTATATATAAGATGTACGCAATTGGCCAAAATTAACGGTCAGCAATTTAAAGCAGAAGCTTCACTTCATGATATCAGCACCTAACTAAGATTTCCCTCATAAAATGTGTATTTGATATGCATATATGTATCAGCATATACTTGTCTCGATTATTCGTTTTTTCTTTTATCTTGTAGCCTTAAATAAGAAAGTTCATAAAAAGTATAGATATGCTTACCATTAAACAAATTACAGAAAACACCGACGCGGTAATCCGCGGTCTGGAGAAAAACACTTCAAAGGGCCAAAGAAACAATTGCCAAGTAATCGAAGTGAATGACAAAGACGTAATACCGTCGAAGATTAGATAAAAAGCACGGCAGAGTAAATTCACTTTCGAAAACGATCGGTCAGTTGATGAAAGGCAAAAAGAGCTGAAGTTGCAAAAGCCCGATAGCCGAGATAAAGGAGAGAGCAATAAAACACTGCAGGCCGACATGGACCGGGCTGCCAACGACATGCTGAATCTGCTGTATACCATTCCCAATATTCCCTACGACAAAAGGCCATAATGGTCACGTGCAGCAATACGCCTTTGACTACTTTCTTTCGGGCACAGTACATGAATTTCACAGTTGCGGTTAGCAAAAACGTGAAAATCCATGTAATTCGTGCTTAAATTTATCATGACAAAGCTTCTCCTGCGCAACTACAAAGTATTCTTCAAAATACGTGCAAACACCTCCTCGCGGAAATTACGTGCCACCGGAACAGTATGCCTCCCAACTATAATCCGATTGCCATCTATCATCTCAATCTTTTCCAAATTTATCAGATATGATTTATGGACTTGCTGAAATACTCCACCAGGAAGAGCCTCTATCATACGCTTCATGGTAGAACGTACAAGCAGCTTTGTGCTTTCCGGCAAATACAGACGTACTTTCCAGCCCCTCCACCACCAGAATATCCTTAAACAACACCTATGCATCTGACGGTCTGAACGGACAAATATAAAATTATTAGCTTCATCCGCCATTTCTCCTAAGCTGAAAAAGACCATGTACTTTATTCACCGCTTTCAGGAACCGGTCAAACGAAATCGTTTCAACAGATAGTCCGTAACATCAAGTTCATAACCTTTCAATGCATACTGCTCATAAGCGGAAGTGATAATACATGAGGCGGATGGGCAAGAGATGAGTTCAAGCGAAAGATAAGGCATTTCAATATCCAGAAACAACAAAGTCCGGCTGCTCAGTCTGAGCTCCAGCCTGCGCCTCAGATTTTCTATGCCGATTCCATGTTTTCCTTTCTGGTGCACCACAATGGTTCCGGCATAGAATTTTTCAATACTAAAACACAACTTGCCTTCTTTCAGACACATATCCATAGCTATAAAATAGTTCCCTCCCACATATTTGAAAGCATTCTCCACCAACGGTACAAACAACAATTATTCCACTTCGCCAAGCAACATACTGACTATGGCGGGAATAGGCACATTATCGGCAAATCAAGACTTACCCCATCAAAGGCGGATGACACATCGTCAGAAGACACCAGACGGGAGCTGTCAGGACAACCATTCCCGTATTACTGCCACCACCCTTCCGCTTCCGGCACAAACAAAGCCAATACTTCAATAGAAAAAAGATGGGGTAAGACATGAAGAAAAGTACCACAAGCATATCCTTCAACATGAAATTCCACTCATTACTTTCCCAATAGTATTCATGTTTCGAGACCGAATATCTACTTTTTTGATAATTGGTGTTGAATACATCCTTGGCAAACAAGGTAACGGTGCATCTGTTACGGAACATCTTCTTTTTGAATATCGATATTCACCTCCAGCACCGGATGTACAGTGGCTTGTCCGTAGGCCATTCGCCCATTATAATTTGCCAAAAGTTCGGCCGACCATACTGAAGCGAA
>VOFD01001993.1_pt1 | contig 18345 bp, 20 predicted proteins | sample 5384101 | NCBI WGS metagenome assembly VOFD01 (sample SAMN12384723, study PRJNA508395) | human gut metagenome | isolation source: healthy gut C | host: Homo sapiens
ATATAGCATACATTACTTTTTTTAACATATTTTTCTCCCCAATACAGTCTATACACTATTTTATTATCATTTATATAAAAATATGTATAAGCCCCATGAGTATTGGGAATTTTATGAATATAGACTAATTAAAGGAAAGGAAGCCGCCTATGAAAAAGAGAAAAAAATAAATATGATTTATTAAAAAAATCCCTTATGGATGACATAACAAAGACCCAGCGGGAACTGGAAACCGCTTACGCAGGATTCCAGTACGCGTCGGACCCTGATTTGATTGACTGTTATATATACGAAATTAATTCGGCAGACTTAAGATATCGTTATCTGATTAATCAGATAAAAGAACTTTCGCTTACCGAAAGCGTAAGTTAATATACGCCGGAGCTTACCTGCCGTAAGCACGCACCATTTTTTGCAAGCCTGTGTGCGTCCTCGTCTTTAAGCTGCTCTTTTTTCATACGCCAGCACCAATTACCGCCTAAAGTTGCAGGAGTGTTAATTCTGGCAGATGTATCAAGCTCCAGAATATCCTGCATCTGAATAATAACAGTTACGGCAATACTTGCATAACCTGACCTTATCATTTTTTAGGGACGCCAGATACTTTATCTGCGTCAAGATATTCTAATATCTGGTCTCTCTGATAATCCTGCACGCTGTCCATGAATCCCATTATAGTATCGTTGTCATGTGTTCCTGCATATAATACACAGCAGGAATTTTTATAATTGTGCGGAAGATACTCATTGTAAGCCTGACCGTCAAATGCAAATTCATATATTTTCATTCCCGGCCAGCCCATTTTTTTCAATAAGCTCTCGTACCGGAGGAATAATTACGCCTAAATCCTCGGCAATTATAGAAGCATTACCAACCGTCTCTTCAATAACTCTTGTAAGCTTTTTCTCCGGGGCCTGTTCTCCATTCACCGACTTTAGCATTAACGCTTTCTGCCGGAATAGCATAATATCTTACTATGCCTATAAAATGGTCAATACGTATAACATCATACAGGCTGCTGCACGAACTCATACGCTTTCTCCACCAGTAAAAATTCTCAGCTTCCATCTGGCGCCAGTTATATATCGGATTACCCCAAAGCTGTCCTTCTTCTGAAAAACAATCAGGCGGAACACCCGCAACACATGTAGGACATTTCTTTTCATCAAGTTCAAAGAGTCTTTCATTAGCCCAGACGTCAGCGCTGTCAAGCGATACATATAACGGTATGTCTCCGATAATATGTATGCCTTTTTTCATTAACATACTTTTTTAAGCTTCTGCCACTGTTCAAAAAATTTGAACTGACAGAATTTCCAAAATCAATTTCCGAAGCTAAAAGCTGTCGATATTTTTCACATGCTTCATGACGCCTGAATCTGATATCTTCATCCCACTCTGTCCATGAACGGTTGTCAAAATGTTCTTTAAGAGCCATAAGAAAGCTGTAATCCGAAAGCCAGAACTCATTTTCATTACAAAAACGCCTGTATTCTTCCGTATTCTTATGATTACTTGCTGCGTATGCTTTTTTTTAATATTCCGGCTCTGTTCTCAAATAAATAGCTGTAATTAATCTTATCCGGTTCATCCTCCCATTTTATACCCGTCATGTCGGAAGAACTTATAAGACCTTCATCAGCGAGAATGTCAAGGTCAATAAAATATGGATTCCCGGCAAACGCGGAAAAGGACTGATATGGACTGTCTCCAAAGCTTGTTGGGCTTACCGGCAAGACCTGCCAGTATTTCTGTCCGGCATTACTTAACCAGTCTGCAAATCTGTAAGCTTCTTTGCCAAGAGTTCCTATTCCATATGGTGACGGAAGGCTGCTTATTGGCATAAGCACACCTGCACCACGCATTAATGCACTGCTCATAAACTAATCTCCGTTCTGTAGTTTTATTGTTTATTATAACATTTTTAATATTTTAAAACAACAATATTTATGTTATACTGTGTATAAAGTAACCTCACCGGAAAGGATTTAAATATGGTTTTTTCATCCACCGTTTTTTTATTTTGCTTTCTTCCCGCTGTACTGCTTATATATTATATAGTTCCATTCCGCGCAAAGAATATTTCTTTGCTTATTTTTAGTCTGCTTTTTTATTGGTGGAACAAGCCTTCGTATATTTTTTTCTTATTCTGTTATCAATTACAATCAATTACCTTGGAGGCATTTTATTAAGCCGCATCGGAAAGAAAAAGAATCCGCCGGATTACACTCATATGCATACTAACAGCTAATATAGGTCTTCTTATCATATTCAAATATACCGATTTTATCATTACCACAGTAAATCAGATAACTCACGGAAATATTGCGCTTACCGGTATAATACTTCCGGTAGGAATATCTTTTTACACTTTTCAGGGTATGTCATATATAATTGACATATACAGAAACACATGCTCATGCTGTAAAAAAACCCTTTAGATACTGCTCTTTATATTTCGCTTTTTCCACAGCTTGTTGCCGGCCCTATAGTAAAATATAACGAAATCCATGACCAAATTAATAAAAAGACATGTTACCATTTCTGATTTTTCAGATGGTATAATAAGATTTATTATAGGTCTTTCTAAAAAAAGTCCTTATAGCAAAATGTACTGGGTGAAACTGCTGATGCGATATTTGGTTTAAATCCGTCCGGTATAGACACACCTACTGCATGGATAGGAATTATATGTTACACATTTCAGATTTATTATGATTTTTCAGGATATTCCGATATGGCTATAGGACTTGGGAAAATGTTTGGATTTTCCTTCCTGAAAACTTTAACTATCCGTATATTTCAAAATCTGTTACTGAATTTTGGCGAAGATGGCATATTTCTCTTTCAACATGGTTCCGTGATTATATATATATTCCGCTTGGAGGAAGCAGAAGCGGAAATACAAGCCTGCACATTCTCATAGTGTTTTTTATAACAGGATTATGGCACGGCGCATCATGGAACTTTGTCATATGGGGCATGTGGTACGGAGTTCTTCTTGTTTTGGAAAAACCGATTATGAAATTATCTTTTTATAAAAATATACCTTCATTTTTCAGATGGGCATTAACAATGCTTATTGTAATTATCGGCTGGGTATTCTTTAAAGCAGAAACCCTTCCGGCTGCATGGGCGTATATCATGTCAATGGCCGGCATAGGAAATGTTTCACCTGAAGCTGCACATTTTTCGTATATTTATTATCTTGACAGGCGTTTGATTTTTTCTGTAATTTGCGCCGCAGTATGCAGTATACCTATATGGAAAAATCACTTTACAAAGCTTTGTCAAAATAACATATGGGTACGCATAATACAGCTTATACTTGTATTTACACTGTTTTTTATATGCATAATATATATAACCAATAACGTATATAATCCTTTTATATATTTCCAGTTCTGATTTGGAGGATGATTTATATGAATAAAATTCAAAAGATAATCGGTATAATTACAATTGTACTTTTATAATTTTATTACCATACCTGTTATTACCATGAATACAAAACATTCACAGGTATCGGAAATTGATAATACTTCACTGATGGAATTTAAAGATATTGGCACCAAACAATCCATACCAAAAGATTTTGAAACCTATATAAGCGAGCGCATAGGTTTTCGTACCAATATGATTAATACTTATTTATATGCAAATGACGCATTTTTTAATACTCTCTTGCACCCAACATACGAATACGGAAAAAAACGGGTATGTATTTTTTAAAATGTCTAAAGAAGAGCTTGATAAAAATTATCTTAATTCATTTGCAAGATATATAAAATACATGCAGACATACTGTACATCCAACGATATCAGTTTCCTTTACTGCATTAACCCTGACAAAACACAGGTCTACGCACAGTACCTGCCTTGCGGCGCCAACCTTACTTTCTGTCGTCAAAAATACCTTTTATCAAAGCTTCAGGATTATAATATTAACTACTTAGATAATACGCCTTTCTTATAAATGAGTCAGAAAAAACACAGGTATTTGACAAAAAATATGATGCAGGTCACTGGAATGAAACAGGCGCATTAATCGGTATGAGCAATATACTTAATGAGCTTAAGAAAACTTATCCCGATTTACGTCTCAACGAAGATTCTGATTATACAGCTGCAGATATAATCCATGAATATCTTCCATTATCTTATTTTCGCATTGATGAACCTTCTGTAACATATACAAGAAACAGCCCTGAAACTGTTGATATTACAGCAGACGATACAGATATTGAGCTTGATGATGCATATAATGATTATTCTCATTATATCAACCCAAATCATCCTGATTATCCAAAAATACTTGTATTTCGCGGCAGCTACTTTCTGGGCAAAGAAAAATTTATGAACGAAAGCTTTTCCGAAAGCATATTTGTTCACAGTTACTATAATATTTTTAATATGGAATATTATATAGACCGGTTTGACCCTGATATAGTTCTTTTTGAATCTGTAGAATATGCTACAATTAATAAATATTTTCCTAAAAAAAATGCTGGAAAATAAAATTAATTCAAATACCCCGTAGCATGTCTACGCTTTGCTTCGGTCCATGCTTAAAAAACATCCGCCGGATATTTAACACCGCCAAATGGACATGCAGGCACGTCCACTTGGCTCGTTGCTTAGTAAAATTATAAATGTGTCTACTTAAATGCGTATTTCATAAACTTATACAGATTTCTGTCCCAACATGCATCTTCATGTGCAAGTCCTTGTTCTTCAATAAACATATAATTAACCTCAAACTCTGTACATACCTTACCAAATGCTTTTGAACTGCTTGAAGTTTTATCATTTGCCAAACCATCTTCCGAACCAACCATAATTGTAAAAAGCCTAATATTACTGTTGAGCCTGTCAGCATCTTCTTCACATGTAACAAGCTTCTGGTCGTCTCTTGCAAACGGACTTCCTGAAAAAGCTCCTACATAACCAAAAATCTCAGGGTTCTTAAGTCCGATATCAAGCGTCTGTCCACATCCCATAGAAAGACCGCACATTGCCGTATGTTCTTTTCCCTGCGCAATAGAATAATGCTCATTCATATACGGCATAAGATTATATATGATTTCATATTCAAGAAGGAAGCAGTCTTTTCCCCAATCTGTGATAACAGCATCATCAGGAACGTTAGGATATGTCTTTGTGTTGTCATACGGAACAGTTCCATTAGGAAATACTACAATACACGACTCAAGAAGTCCTTCTGCATACATATTGTCAAGAATTTTATCTGCTGCACATCCATCGTTGGCTCCGCCTTTATCGTTAGTCCAGTACCATATCACCGCCTCCTCCATGCAGGCAGTATAATATGTTATATTTTTCATTTTCCGAATAATCGTAAGGAGTCCATACTCTTGCCTGTGCTTTGCCTGTATCACGATAATCTGAAGCATAGGTTATTGCATTAATCTTTCCATGTCCAATATCAGAATTATATTGATTAAATGAATCATCAGGAATAGAAGTGTCCACAACATTTACATGAATTCTTGCGTTTACATTGCTGTCCTTTTAGATGTAAGCGTAATAATTGTCATACCCGGATATAATGCTGTGACCTTACCTTCCTTATCAACAGACGCAACCCAGTCTCTCTCACTTTTGTATTCCATAGCTTCTTTATCTGTATTAGCAGGAGCCACTTGGGAATTAAGCGTATAAGATTCTCCAATCTCTACAGTAACATAGTCTTCATCTTCAAACTTAATCTCTGTAGGATATACTTTATTATCAACAACATTAGTAGGCGCCAAAGTTGCTGCAGGTGTTGTAGGTGTAGGTGAAGGCACCGAAACATTCGTTGGCGTAACATCTACCGCATTGCTCACTTTAACTTTACATGCTGCTTTTATCTTTGAAGCTTTAATTTTTGCTGTAATAACTGCCGAACCTTCACTTTTTTGCAGTAACTTTACCCTTTTTACTCACTTTAGCAACCTTCTTCTTTGAAGAACTCCACACAATCTTCGCTTTACTTTTCGCCGGTTTATACTTTACTTTCAATACTTTCTTCTCGCCGACTGTCATAGATAATTTTTATTGCTTAATTTTATACTTTTTACTGCCGCATCCGCAGCTATAGGATTAAATGCTGAAAAAGTGATACAAACAATCCCATACATGCAAATGAAGCAATTATCCTTTTTAATTTCATATATTTCCTCCCATTGAAATAAACGCCTCCCTAAGAAGCATTTTAAACTATAAAACGAAATTTCCTATAGCTTAAAAAACTGCCATACATTGGATTGAACCAATGTATGGCAGTTATAACTTCAAGCCAATAAATAATTACTTATAAAATTATTTTACAAACTTGATTGATTTAATAGTAACTGACTGTTCTTTACCTGAACCGCCATTGAAGATTGAAACACCAATAATATTGCTGTAATCTCCTCCGGTAACCATATTACCTTCTGAATCTTTAATTTCTCCAGCCTTGATATCTGCAAGGGCAAGCTCTCCTGGGAATGAAGCTCCATATTTAATACCCTGAGCAAGTTCTGCATTCCACTCATCCTTCTTTGTTGCGTCAAGAACAGATATGCATAAATCGTAATCTGCTATAGATGGCTCAGCATCAACAACAACCTTTGAGTATCCGCTAAGATCAACCGGTGCATCAAGCTTAAATGCACAACCACGATAAGTACCATCTTTTGCGTAATTAATTGTTACAGAACCGTCTGCATTATCAACTGCTGTTGCATCTTTAATCCAACCGGCAATTGTATGACTGGAAAGCGGTACAACAATGTCATCGCCTACAGGTGGTGTAGGGTCATCAGCTGCATCCTTATTAACAAGCTTAACACGTCCGAACGCTGTTGGGTCTTCGAAGTTTCTGTTCTCTGTATCATAAGCTGTGATTGTACAAGCTCTGTTTGCTCTCTGTACTTCTTGCTGCTGAGTATTTCCGGCATCATCCGTAACATCCTGCATACTGTTTCTGTGTAGCAGTCGTTAATCTGAAGGTCCATACCCATGATTTCACCTGCTGTATGCTTGTTATTAAGCTTGATAATGTACTCTACCTGATATCCTGTGCATCCTTCTCCATATGTCTCTTTAACTCCGTCTGCATATTTATATCCTACAGCATGTGCAACAAGGCTATACTTACCTGTTGATGAATCATTTGATGAGAATACGTTGCTGATAGCGTCAACACGAAGCTGAACAGCACTACTCTCACCAGCAGCACCATATGTAGGGTCTGAAGGGTCTTCATTGAAGAAGAACTCTGTTGAGTCTGTTGTATAATGATCCTCATTTGCAGGTGAAATATCTGTATCATTTACATCAAAGAGAACGTAGAGATAATCATCATCCCAGATAACATATCCCTGAGCCTTATCTCTGTCTGATGACCATGTTCCGTCTTCATTCTGTGAAGCAAGCTGAATCTTTGTAAGGTCATTGTCACCGTTAGGATTGTAAGCTGTTGTATTAACCTTTGTGAAGAAGATTGACGGCTTATCACCATTAGCAGCATATACATCTGTCCAATACTTAGAATCAACATACTTCATAGTCTTTGACTTCTGAAGCTCAGCACCCTCTACACCTTCAGCTTCCCAATTCTCTGAAATTGCTGCTGCTGCAAGAATTGCTGCACCGTCAGTTGTATAGAAAGCTTCCTTAGGCTGCTCTAATGATGCAAAAAGATTAACTTCACCTAATACAGAATCATCTTTACCAGCCTTAATTCCTTCATCTTTAAGAGCAAATTCATTCTTTGCTTCGTCATAAACCATAGCGTATACGCTGTCGAAGTAGTTAATTGTTCCGCCTGCTGTAATCTGGATTTCAGCCTTAAGACCTTTCTCCTCACTAATTGTACATGGAACCTTAACCTCTGCTACCTTCTTATCTGCGCTTAAAACACCTGTAGCTGAAACAGCATTAGCGTTAGTAGCATCTCCGTCAACATCTGCAAATACCTTTACTTCATCCATTGCTGCATCTGATTCAACGAGAGCATAAAGCGCATCTTCTGACCACATAAGCTTAGCTGTTGCATTCTTTATGGCAACTTCGCCACGAACACTCTGTGGATTCTTAAGAAGATTAGTTACCTTATCTGCATCCATCCACTCGTTAGCTCCTACTTTACCATCAGCTGTAATAACAGTACCTTCAGCAACCTTACGTGCCTCAACTGCTCCGTTCTTAGGAACATTAGTTGGTGTAGGTGATGGTTTTGGAGTATTAGTAATCTTAGGTGTGTCCTGTGTAGGTTCCGGTGTCTGATTAGTATCCGGATCCGGTCCGCCGCCAGGCTGTGTAGGCTGTGCAGCAGGTGCTGTTGCAGTTGGCTGACTTGTTACAACAGGAGCTTTATTTACAGTTACTTTACAAGTAAGCTTAACTTTCTTGCTTCCCTTCTTATATGTAGCTGTAATCTTAGCTTTTCCTTCCTTAACACCTTTAACTGTTGCTGAAGCCTTCTTGCCTTTAGCAACCTTCTTGCTTATCTTAGCAATTTTCTTGTTACTTGTCTTCCAGGTAAATTTTGAACTCTTCTTAGCGTTCTTTACCTTGATTTTAACAGTCTGTCCGACTGCTACCGAAGCCTTTTTCTTAAGTGACGGCTTCTTTGCTGCATCAGCAGAACCTGCCGGTGCAAGAGTGATTACCATTGCGGCACAGAGCATAGCTGCAATGCTTTTTTAATTACTCGCATAATATTTCCTCCCGATTTAATATTTAATATATAAATATATATTACTGATGCAATAACATCAATAAATATATTATACACATTTTATACAATATGTACAGTAGAATATTTGCTTTTTTATTATTATTTTTCTTTTTACTACTTTACTTTCAATTATTTTCTATAAAACGACATCCAAATATGTATTCTGTACACATTTGGACATCATCATCTCACATTTTTACTATTAAATCAAGCCTAAACTGTATGCCAACATTTACAAATTTACACTTTCTTTAATTTAATAATATTTTATATTTATTCCTGTATTTTTCGCTGTTTTTTAGTTCTTTAAAGTACAGAGCATTTTTATGCGCATATACAGTACACTTTTTGCAGTTTTCTCCAAACACGTAACATATACCGTCTCGTGTTATCATATATCCCACAATCATTTCCAGGGACTTTGGCATATATGCCTTTATTCCCCTGCAATTTCTGAAATATACTTTGGTACATTCCTTCATTCCTTCTGGTATAATCACCTTCTTGAGATATTTGCAGTCTGAAAACGCATACATTCCAATTTTACTCTTTTCAGGTACCTTATATGTCTTTCCTGCTTTCTTAGCCGGATAGCACAAAAGCTTATTACCCTCAAACAACACACCGTCTATGGATGTATATTTATCATTTCCTTTCTTTACTATTATCTCTTTAAGATTACGGCAATTACTGAATACTCCGTCATCCCAGATGTTTTCAATTTCTTCAACAGACTTTGATATCGAAACAGAGGACACGGCCGAATTACATATCGCATAATCTCTCAAAATCACAACACTGTTAGATGTTACTATCTCGGAGACTGACGCTCCGTCAAATGCATATGACGCAATTTCAGCAACGCCGTACGGCATGATAAACCTGCCGCCTTTGGCGCATGGATACGCTAAAAGTATCTTCATATCCTGAGAGTATAAAACACCGTCTATACTCTTGGTGCGCGCTCCGTCCGGCACCGTTATTTTAGTAAGACTTGTGCACCCTGCAAATGGATTCGAATATGTTCCGCTTAAGTAATCAAGATCATCTATCCACCATGTTTCATCATAATCCTGTTCACTGCATATTCCGGTTTCTTCAAGCGGCACAAGAAATTCCACATCAGTAATCTGTATGCATTTTTCAAACGCTTTATAACCTACACTTTTTGCATTAAGCTTTAAACTTCCCTGAAGTGATGCGCAGTTATAAAATGCATATACGCCGATTGTTTCTATATTATCAAGATTAATCTCCTTTAATGCCGTACATGAATAAAAAACATTCGGCAGGAATTCTCTTTATCCCTTTAGGAATAACAACTTTCTCAAGAGATGTACAGGTAGCAAATAATCCTCCTTCAATCTCCGTAAGCGTATCAGGCAGATACACATCCTTTAATGAGCTGCAGCCTGAAAATTTTATTCTGCCTGTTGTAGTAGCATTTTCAGGAAACGAAAAGCTTATCAGGTCTGTACAATCCCTAAATATACTATCCTCCCATACCACACCCTTATTTTCATTAATTTTAGGCAGATTCATTTTATTTATATGACTCTTTTGAAATGCCCCTCTGCATATCGCGTATACATTATCACCAAGTATGACCTCGGAAATGTGCGCTCCTGCAAATGCGTATCGGGCAATGCCCTTTGTTGTTTCAGGCACAGTATATATTCCTGTTTTTCCTCCCGGAAAAGCAATAATCCATTCACCAGTTTTTCCAAAAAGCACACCGTCGATGCTTTTAAAGTTAGCATTGCTGTCAGGAACATTAAAATATTGTATCTGTTCGCAGTATACGAATGGATTACTGCTCTTTTGTCCCGGAATAAAAGTTTTTTCATCAAAAGAATCATTTGTGCCAAGCACCTGAAGCATCTCTGAAAAATTTACACCGGCAATCCGTGCGCAGCCGTTAAAAGCATTATCTCCGACACTGACAGCTTTTGTAAGATTTATCACTCCGCAAAGCTTTACATCTCTGTAAAATGCATCTACGCCTATATCTTCCACATTTTCAAGATTAATGCTTTCAAGCGATTCACATCTTCTAAAACACCCATACGGTATAAGTGTAACTGTTTTTGGAAGCACCACTTTCTTTAACGACTTACACCCTGAAAATGCACACGCACCTATATCAGTAAGGTTTTTAGAAAGCCTGATGCTTTTAAGTTTTTCACACTGTGCAAATGTCTGATATCCCTATGCTCTCAACAGAATCAGGCATTATTATTTTCCCTAACCGTTTTATTTTTCTTAAATGCCGTTGTATCTATTTCAATAACTTTTTTGCCGTTTTTTTTTCAGGTATTTTAATCTTCTTTTCTTTGCCTGTATAATCTGTAATGGTAATACCGTTCTTATCAGCCTCGTATTCAAAATTTCCTGATTTCTTTGCGGCGTCCGCATTTACCGATACATTAAAAATATCATACATAAGAATATTCCCCCGAATATTCTGCATATAGTTTTTTGCATGTTCATATATATCCCTCCATGATTTAATTCAACCAAAAAAGTATTGCCGGCTATATACTGATTCGCCGGCAATATTTTTTTTCTTACATTTATATATTTAAATATTATAGGGAACAAAAAACCTTACAGCTTTAATCCTGATTTCTTAAGCATTTTCGTATAAACTTTTGATTTTGATTTCGGCAGTTTAACGTTTACTTTTTTCCTGCATCCGGAAAATGCATTCTTTTTGATACTCTTTATGCCTGTACTCTTAATAGTAAGTGTTTTAAGCTTCTTACAATTCTTAAATGCATTCTTTTGCTATAGATGTTACTTTATATGATACTCCTGCATTTTTAACCTTCTTTGGTATTACAACTTTCTTTACGTTCTTCTTCGTTACTCCTGCTACCGAAACCGTCTTTTTCTTAGCGTCAGTAATCTTGTATACAAGACCTGCCTTTTTAAATGATGCTGCCGTATTCTGTATATTATCAGAAACTTTAGGTGAGTCTGTAATAATCGGCGCCGGATTTGCAGGTGTATCAATAGGAGTAGGCTCCGGTGCATCTTTGCTGTCATCAATATCATCTGAAAGATTAAGAGTCTCATTTACAGTCTTAACTGTAACCGACGAGGAACTAAGTCCGCTGCTCTGAGCAGTAACAGTAAAACTTCCTTCCTCTTTCGTTGAGCGAACAATTACAAGCGCTTTTCCGCTAAATGCAGAACGTGTCCATGCGCCGTTTTTTCTTTATAGCTTTCTCGATACTGCATCACCATTATCTACGCCTACAATCTCGCCGTCTCCAACGATACTGAATTCAATCCTGTTAGTTGCATTTGGACAGAAGTTACCATCTGAATCTTTAACATCAACAGTAATATATGAAAGGTCTTTTCCGTCTGAACGTATAACGGTTCTATCAGCAGAAGCAGAAAGCTGCGCCTCATCACCTGCTGTTACAACTTTATCTCTTGCAATTTCCTTACCGTTTTTATCATAAGCAACGGCTTCAATTGTAGTTCCTACCGCATATTTCCATTCAAGCGGCCATTCAAGATAAAGCCTGTCGCTATCTTTTGATTCCTGCTGATAAATCTTTCCATAATTAGTTGTCATCTGTGCAAATTCTTTTTTGCCCTGTGAAACTCCATCTACAAAAAAGTTCAACGGCAGGTGCATTGGAATATATGCGTACAGGTATCTTTCCTACATCTTCATCATCATAATCAACACGTTCCGCTTCTTCAAGATATTCAATCTTTGACTTATCAGGATATGTAACTTTATTACGTGCACTTGTATCCTCCCAGTTCCAATGAGGCATAATATGTACCATAGGATTATCTGACACATTAGTCCACTGGCTCTGATACAGATAAAATCTGTCCTTTGCAAATCCGCATGTATCTACGATACCAAAGTAAGAACTTTTTAGCTGTTCCGTAAAATGGCGTAGGCTCGCCTATATAATCAAATCCTGTCCATACGAACTGCCCTGCAATAAACTGTCTGTCACGGTCAAATGTAAGAGCCTCCGTAACATTTCTTCCAAATCTTGCAGTACGATTATCATAATCTGAAAGCTGTTTTCCTGATACCGCATCCTCAGCAAGATTTCCGTCTACATTATCAACAGCATGGTCTCCTGATATCCAAGGCGCTGCATAATAACCACGAGAACTCACCGTCGAAGTTGTCTCCGAACCGAATATTTTCCAATTAGGCTTTTCTTTGTGAAGCGAATCGTAATATGCTTCTCCATAATTAAGCCCTACAAGGTCGAGCACATCATCCACCTGTTTCATTATTGTCGGATTTGACCAGTCTAATTTGTACTTATTCTCACCCATAGATACCGGGTGGTCCTCATCAACGTCCTTAACCCAGTTAACTATATCGGGAGCAAATGCAATCGCTTCTTCATATGTTGTTTCGGTACATTCATTTCCTATACTCCACATTATGATAGACGGACTGTTACGGTCCTTCTTAACTATCTGCTGAAGGTCATACTGCGCCCATGTGATTCCAGATTCTATTCCCGGATAAGTGCACACGGTTTCAAAAAAACTGTTTACCGTAATCCGAATCATTTTTACCCATCCACCAGCTGTCAAAGGATTCCTCGAACACCATAATTCCCATCTCATCGCATAGTCTGATAAATACCGGAGAAGCAGCATTGTGTGATGTTCTTATTGCATTAATCCCCATGTCCTTCATTATCTTGATCTGTCTTCTGAATGCAGCTTCATTTCCTACTGCGCCAAGAGCTCCCTGGTCATGGTGCAGACATACTCCCTGAAGCTTCATCCACTCGCCGTTTAATGAAAATCCTGTATTAGAATCAAAATTAAAATACTTAAAGCCAAACCTTGTTTCATATGTATCTATTACCTGTCCGCCCTTAAGAACTTCCGTTTTCATAATATACAAAGCCGGGGAATCTATCGTCCAGAGCTTTGGATTCTCAACATCAATCTGCTGCCATACTTCATATTCGTCTCCTGCCTGCACCGTTACCACAGAACTTTCTGTAGGCTTTGCACCTGAATATTCTTTTACGCCATAATAATTCATTACAGTATTTCTTATAGTTATGTCAGCCGCCGTATCAGATTCATTTTCAACGGTTGTCCACAGCTCAACTGTTGCTTTTCCTGTAGGATACTGCTTCTCAAGATTAGGTGTACGTATCTGTACTCCATACTTCTGTACATGGACTTCGTCAGTAATGCTCATATATACGTCGCGGTATATTCCGCTTCCTGAATACCAACGGCTTGTATATCCGCCGCCGCCCTCTCCAGTAACATTAGTTACACTTACTGCTATAACATTTTCAGTCTTTCCGTCACATACAACATAGTCCGTTATATCGAATGAAAATGGCACATATCCATTTGGATAATTACCGACAAGCTGACCGTTTACATATATATAGCTGTCTGATACACTCCATCAAAATCAATATTGATTCTCTTTCCCTTTACACTTTGCGGAAGTGTAAAATGCTTTCTGTACCAACCGTTGCCTCCCGGCGGCGCGCCTACGCCGGTTCCTACTTTGCTGTCAAAATCCTGTTCTATACTCCAGTCATGAGGGAGTGTAACATCACTCCAGCCTGATTCGGGTAATCTTTATCAGATGCATCTCCTTCAGGTTCAAGACAGAATTTCCAATCGTCATTAAATTCTTTGGTGTCAGTAATATCACCGTTAAATTCATGTGCTGAATACGTATTATCAATAGCTGCTTTAATCTCAGAAGCATTTGTCTTAACAACATCTGAGGATGGTATTATTCCGGCTGTTAAAACCAACACAGGAATTAGTGATAATATTTTCCGTTTCTTTTTCATATATACAAACCCCTTCCACAACAATATTTGTATAAGAATTATATATCTGCAAATAAATACATTCAATTACTCTTATTAACTTATATATCTTATTTTAACATTTATTAAATACTTGAATTATATAGATTTATACATTATTATAATAACAATATACAATAATTTTAATCTAATACACTAATTTTAACACGATTTATCAGGTTATGGAGGGTTGGTTTTATGACTACAACAGAAGCTATCAATTCATACGCAACACTTAACATTGAATATGAGCTTCCTTTTTATCTTCGTTCTACAGGTTCATACAAAGGAGATTTATCAGTAAATTATCCCGAAGGATATTTAAGACACTATATATGCATTATCCTTGAAGGAAAATGTCTTCTTAACGTGGATACATTTTCTTATCATTTAAAAAACGGGGACGGCTTTTTTTTTGTAAGAGCCCATTGTCCGTTTGAATATCACAACCTTACAGGCAACTGCCGAGTTCAATGGCTTACTTTTGACGGCTATGCAACTATACCGTTATTTTCAAGGCTGGGGCTTGAGAATTTTATGATATACCACAAGCTTAACTGCGACGAATTATCATATGATTTATCACGCATGTATTATATTGCTGTCAACAACGACCTTACAAGCAAGCTTTTAACAACTCAGCGCTTACATATAAATTTCTTATAGATATATATACACAGTCTGAACAGGGAATTATATCCTCCGTAGACTCTTTTACTAATAATGCATTTTATTTGCCAAAAGATATATAGACCAGTTCTATATGAAAGAACTTACACAGCCTGAGATAGCAAATGCTGCGGGAATTACCCCGCAGCATCTTTTGCCGTCTGTTTAAAAAGAATATGCATACAACCCCAATCAGGTACCTTAATGAAATCCGTATTAATGAAGCGAAACTATTGCTTTCAAAAACATCATTATCTATAGTTCGTATTGGAGGAAAAGTAGGTTATGCGACACCACATTATTTTTCAAGCATGTTCCGCAAAATTACCGGACAAACTCCTTCTCAGTACCGTGAGATTATGCGTATTGCTAAAAGCAATTAATGCACTTTAACAACTTTTTTCTTACTCCATGAGCCATATGCAATATTATTTCCTGAACCGTTATAAGCCCTTACTTTAACATAATACTTTTTACCACTCTTAAGCTTCTTAACGGTTTTTGACACTTTCTTTTTACCTTTAAGCGTATAGGCTTTCTTTCCTTTGGTCATCTTCTTGTTCTTTGCAAGCATAACCTGATAACCGTCGGCTTTAACCTTTTTCCACTTAATAAGTATTGTACCTTTCTTCTTACTTACCGCTTTCTTAACAACAGTCTTCTTAGGTTTCTTAGGCTTTGTAACACTTGGCGCATCTGAGCCCCCACTAGGCGGCGTCTGAGGAGAAGGTGTTACCAAAGTATCAGGCTCATCTTTATCCGGCGGCGTTACTGCCGGAGTAATAAGCATTCCTTCTTCATCGCTTTCCTTCCAGCCTTCAGCCGAGCCTGCAGGAGTTTCTTTCCTTACATTCCATATACTGCTTTCGCCATATGAATTAACAGCGGCAATTCAAAATAATAATCCTGTCCGGCTTTAAGTCCCTTTACCGTATAATCTGTTCCTGTTACGCCTGTAATCTTTCTTGTGTAAACGCCTTCTTCCTTACCATAATATATATTATAAGAATCTGCGCCGATACTGCTTCTGAAATAAAGCGTTACCGTACCGTCATCCGGTACCTCTGAGTACAAAAAGCGGCGAGCATGGCGTATTCTTTACCGTAAATGACCTGCTTCCTGACGAACATTGAGTAAATTTCTTCTTATCCTTTGTATGAGCGGTTACTTCCCAGCAATATGTTTTACCAGGCTCTAACGCACCCTGCTCTATTGTATATCTGTTATAAATCATATATTCTCTGCTTATAACCGGATTGTCAGCGTCATTTTCCGGGTATACTTTAAGTTCATAGAAAAATGCATTGTCTGACGGCTCCCATTCAAGAACAGTACGTGCGTCAACATCTGTCGCGCCGTTAGCAGGCGACACAAGTTTAAAATCACACGGTGCGTCACCCTCTGCTTTTGTCGTAAAGTAATGAGGCACACCGTTCATAGGACGTTCACTGTTCTCATTTACTGCATATACCATCCAGTAATATTTTGTTTTATACGAAAGAGCGTCTTTAATCTTATAATAATTCTGTGACTTACTGCCAAATTGTCCTGTATCACGTACTGTCTTTATTCCATGCTCATCTATAACCGGATTAGACATATCTTCATTTTCTGATACTATAACATGATATGAATCCGCATCATATGCCACAGACCATTTAAGCTCAACATTGACGTCTTTTTTTTTTTGCCCCGACCGACGGCATATACGGTCCAAACTGACCCGGAACATCTGCACTATCACATACGATAAACGAATATTTAACATCATGCGATACGGTTCTGCTTCCATTAGCATTCACTGCCGTTACGCTCCAGTAATAGCGTGTGCCCTGATTAAGGGCTGTGCCTGATGTAAACGACGTACCCTTTATTCCTTCTTCTTTAATTACAGGTGAAGAGAGGTCTTTATTTTCCGACACAGTAAGATTATAGCTTGCCGCATCTGTCGCTGCCTGCCATGTAAATGTCTGAACAGCGCCTACAGCTTCACCGTCGTCAGGAGAAATCTGTGCAAAGAATCCCGGCTTTGCAGATGAATTCTTAACTACGGCAAACCATGTGTCATTAGCCTGTGCTTTATCTATACTAAAAGCCATACTGCCGTCTGAATAAGACGACGGAGTAATTCTTTCCTGCCATGTAAGACCGTCGCTCTCATTATCTGTAATTTTATATAAATCAATTACTGCATTATCAAAATCAAAAGGTATATCATTAAGAACAATATTTGCCGGTCCGGTAAGGTCATTTTTAGCAATTACTGCTTTTTATCTCTTTTTCCTCTTTATCTACAGCTACCGCTCCGGTAAATGATTCATCACCTGTAGTTTCTATATTGACATAATCTCCCGACATCTGTCCAAACATATAATATACCCACCATATAGTACGTCTTGCGGCAGGGTTAGCTTCAGTAACATTAGTCGTAATAATATCACTCATTCCGTTGGCATTACCGGCTTCCATACACCCTTTAATATTTCTGTCAACGCCTGTACGTATTACGTTTGACATGCTTCTTGTCCAGTCGGTAGCGTTCTTGCTTCCGGCATTATTTTCTTCCCATATAACATATTCGCCGTTAGCCTTTGGATACTGTTTCTGATATTTACGTACTCCGTCCGCCCATGAAAGAAGCTGGCTGTATTTTACATATGTGTCGCTCGTCCAAAATGCATGCCATGACGGTCCTTCAAGCGAAAGGTCATTTTCAGCTACATACGGAATATAAAAATCAGGTATCCCGTCATACCCTACGCCTCCCGGTCCAACGGCAGGTATATCATCCTGGTATACTTCCCTCAGAGCTTCCCATACAACCTTGAATGTCTCTTCGGTTCCTGTCCAGTATTCATTTGTAAGGTCGGCATAATCAGGCTTAGCGCCGTTATCTTTCATATATTGAAATACGTCTTTTGCATACTGCTTGAAATCGGCAATCTGCTTTGGCGTCTTAAGCGGCTTATTTTCCGTAGTATCCATAGGTCCGCCGCTTGCAGTTGCCCATGACGGATTATGTCCGACAAGCATATACCACTCCGCGCCGCATGCTTTAGCACGTCTGTATGCTTCAAGATGACGTTCTAAAAC
>VOFD01002487.1_pt1 | contig 18344 bp, 25 predicted proteins | sample 5384101 | NCBI WGS metagenome assembly VOFD01 (sample SAMN12384723, study PRJNA508395) | human gut metagenome | isolation source: healthy gut C | host: Homo sapiens
CACCACTACCGGGTCGCAAAGAGCTTCGCCTGTTTTCCATGCCATCCGCTGAACGGCAATCGGCGGAAGTTTTTTCGGTACGACCTGCTGAACGATTCTATACCCACAGCGTTCCAGATGTTCCAATGCGGTCAAAGGCTTCGGAGGGATTTTTTCTTTAACTTCGGACTTTTCTGCACCGGATGTATTCTCAGTCAGATAGTTAAACTTCCATCCGTATTCCCAAGCAGGCGAACGGGTCAACATACCGACTGCATGAAATCCGCTGTCCGGTTCCTCCATCGGAAATGTGATTTTGTTCTTTTGGATATTGATTTGGAGCGTTTTATTTGTCAGCGCTATCTGATAAGCGTCAAGAAGGAATTCCTTTCCTTATACGCCAGCTCACTGGAATTATTTGCAGAAAGACCAGCATTTTTTGCCAAAGAGAGAAGCAGGCAGGTCACTTTGGGCAGCTCAAGGATATGCTCCATCTGCGCAATGTCCGGAATCACTTCCGCATTTGCATTATCGGACTGCGGCGATTCGTCTACCGGAATCTCTTTTGCTGGTGCAGAAACTTCGGGTGTCGTTTCTGAAGCAACCTCAGATTTTCCGGATTTAGGCAGAGGTTTTGGCTCCGTGTAAACTTCCGCAATGAATGATTCATAGGAATCGATGCACGGAAGTTTTCCTGCCGCTGCAAGTCCTACATAGATTGCAACTGCTCGCGAGGAATCGCCATAATACTTTTTGAATCCGCTGCGGCAGCAATATCAGAAAAGGCATTATATCTGCTCAGCTGCGCAGCCTTTTCCGGGGACTGCTTCAACGCACGGCAATAGAGCCACTCAAAGAACGAATCCGGGTACGGCTCTGTCGGATACTCACTTTCTTCCAGAGAGTAGCGCAGCAGCTCTCCACTGGTTCGCAGCCGAGTGTCCTTATGGACTTTGGGTGGCTCACAGGTCAGAAGGTCAGCGAATGGCCCACCATGTTCAAACACTTTGGTGGCTTCAAAAACCGTGCTGATGGGTACATCCTGCGCAACAGAATCCAGATGCAGCAAAAGCCGCAGAGAAGAAACACCTTCACCCTCCGGCTGAACGGATGCAGAGCTGACTTCCAGAATCGAAACATCCGGGTCTGTTGTATGGACGGCATCATGGACGGCACGGATATTCTGCCGCTTGCTGCCTTTTTATCCATGTGAATGTCACCGGCTGTTCTCTGCAATAGGGATAGCCGGATATGGGAAAACAAATGGTTCGTGTTGCCATGAACACCTCCAACTTTTAGGACAAACAAGTTTATGTAAATCAAGTATAGCACAATCCCGGATGTGCTGCATAGCACTATTTTCTGCTTCCGGAAATCCATCTGTGCAAAAAGTGCCGACACCACAGGCATCGGCACTCAGATTAAAAAGCATTTTGCAAAAATGCGCAGCCTGCATCCGTCGGATGCAGAACAAGGGTTTGGGCACAGCCCAACAAGCATTTTGAATTTGATTTTTTAGAAATCAGATTCAAAAATTACAAGTTGGTACCAGCTTGCACTGCTTGCTACAAATGGTGTTGGTTCTGAGAAGTTCACAGCCAGTGAGCTATACAGATGCCCAAACCTAAGCTACAATGAAGATGTGCAGTGAGAGAACGAAGCATTGCTTGAGCTACCACGCTCGTACGCGCAAACTGTTCTCCGCCATCTCCATTGCAGCGTTCGATTGACGCAGGTTGAGTTATCGGTGGCTCTTGTCACCGTACATTCGTGTCACAAAGCAAGCTGAATCGGTGATGGGCATCAGGCGGAACAGGCACAAAAAGGAGGCCGGAAAAATGAAGTCACTGGAAATCACAGCCGTAGGTATTGATGTTTCTAAGCGCAAAAGCACAGTTGCTATTCGCAGGCCAGGTGGAGTAATTGTTGCATGTCCATTTGACATATCTCATTCTAGCCATGATCTTGAGAAACTGGTCTCCATACTGAAAACGACAGGAGGAGATATCCGCGTTGTAATGGAACACACAAGCAACTATTGGAAGCCTATTGCATTGACCCTGAAAAATGCAGGCTTTTATGTTTCTGTCGTAAACGCTATGCTGATTCACGATTTTAGCGATAATTCTATCCGGAAGCTGAAAACAGACCGTGCAGACTCTTTAAAAATCGCCAACTATGCCCTGACATTTTGGAATCAACTCCCGCCATTTAATGATGAGGATGAAACCAGACTCGTGTTGAAAGAGCAGTCACGAATGTATGAAAGATTGGCTTCGACAGCAACATCCCTTCGTAATGGCCTGATTGCATTGGCAGATCAGACGTTCCCTTCGATTGATCAGGCTTTTTGGACATGCAATCAAGAATGCGGATGGTCATGAAAAGTGGGTCGATTTCTTTTCAATTTATTGGCACAGAGACTGTGTACTCAGACTTTCCATTGAAAAATTCACAGAATCTTACCGTATCCACCCCGGTGATGAGTTCATCGTGGTGGACGCTGATTCGCTCCCGTCTGCCTGACCCGGTAGGCGGTTTTATTTTTGACCGGAGAGGTACACCAGAAAATCCACTCCGCCGCAGTTCGCGGCACAACATCTATGGTTTCGGGTGTGTACGGACGGTCTTCAACTTTTTTTCAAAATAAAGGAGAAACGACTATGGAATTCTTTAACTCTGCTATCGAAGTTCTTCGTTTTGAAACTGTACTTGTCTGCGCACATATACTTCTATCTGCTTCTCGATAACGCCTTTGACCTTTTCGCAGCCAGCAGCATGATATGTTCCGGTTTGCCGATAGGATAACATCCTGCACCCGCCACCACAAATGGGAAGATATTTACAATCGGAACAATCTGGTTCTTTTAAAGGATCGATTGATAACCAATCATAATATGCAAAAAGTAACATCAGTAAGAGTGCCATCATCCTTTATATAACCCATTTTATGTTTATTATCACCAACCATCTCCCAACATTTATACAATTCACCCAAAGGTGAAAATGTAAAACTGTATTCGTCAAATAATCCACAGTATGTCCACTTTCTCATGGGTTGTGGATATTTGGAAAACATATTGGCTTCGCTATATTTCCATAATTCATTTAAAATATCTGGAAGATACTCTTCAGGAAGGCAATTGCTTTTTGTAAGAAGAACATGCAGATGTGGAATCTCTTGTTATGCCAAAATCCACCTGTGAATGCGAAATCCCCAAATCTTTGAGTGTATCCAAAAGCATCGGAATCGAGTCAACATTGTTCTTGTCTACATTTATTCTTATATAAGTATGTATTTGAGAGCAAAACTCCTCCATGATAGTTATTCCATGCAAAACTTTCTGGAATGTGCCGGAACCATCTTTAGCAACTCTTCGACAATTGTGTATATATTCCGGTCCGTCCAAAGTGATTTGTACAAATTTACAATTATAATTTAATAATCCACTAACAATTTCTTCAGTCAATAAAGAACCGTTAGTAACAAGTGAACACTGTAATTCCTTATGGCTTGTTAAACAATACTCTTTGAGAATACCCAACATATGAAAACCAACATCTATATTCAAAAGAGGCTCGCCACCGAAAAGAACAACGTGTATTAGTTCACCTCGTTGTTCTTCAGAACATTTGATTAAAAAATTAGCTATCGCTCCAGCTCTGTTTTTTGTCATGTTTTCACAACGCAGTTCTCCTGCGCCTTCATAACAATATATACATCTAAAATTGCATGACCAAGTTAATAGCACTGTTGCCGTAAGGCATTTTTTTCCGTAGCGTGATTTGTTATAGAAATGATTATAAATGCACGATTCATTATATTCGTCAGGGATTAAAGCATTGTATTTTATAAACAGTCTATTTTCTTCTTCAGTGAGCAACGTCGGATTAGATGATTCTATTGCTTGCTTAACCGAAGGAGAAATTACAAACGTACTTCCCCATAAGGAGTTGAATAAAATATGTTCCTGATTTTCGGTTGTATGAATTATATTATATTTTGAGAACTTCATTAATTCAATCCTCCTTATGCTTGTTCGCAGCTAGTATCATTCCGCCAAATGAAAAACTTACACCAATTAATAATAAATGCTGAGTGCAAGAAATATATAATGTAGAGCTTCTATTCAAGATGCCTAATACAAAAACAATGAGGTCAAGAGCTGCAAAAGCAAAAAAAATATCATACTTCCAATACTTTTTGATATGAGGCCAGTTTTTTTCATTTATATCAACAGGCAAGGAAAAACGGAAACCGTAGTAACTATGGAACGGAAAAATTTTATGGAAAAGAGGATATTCCACGGGAGCGCACTTTATTATAATTCCAATTGCAGAAAATATTATAAATGTTGGAATATATGAGCCGTCTGAAAAAATCATATATAGCCCCCCTTTATACTGTTATCTTCATCACATGTTCAGAAAATAGATAGTACTGCCAGCCAAAACAAAAACATCGTAAATTGCGCAATTATCAATCAGGTGTATTAATTCCACAAGACTCACTATTTACTGTACAAGAAACGGAATTTAAACCGCAAAGCCCAGCATTGCTTCCACAAATAGACACGTCAGAAATACAGCCCGAAACATTTGTGACGCATCCGCCAAAGTCTGCAACGCAGGCACTCGCATCTTTTGCACATGGAGAGATTTGTCCCAAGCATAATCCAATCGGATTCGTATTGTTATCGTAGGCATTTCCAATATATGTAGTCATAATCGACTCCTTTCTACTCTTCGGCTGGCAGTACTATCATATCTGAACACCTAAGGATTTTGTCAAATCCTATGGATGTCTATCGCGTTAAATTCGGCATTCACTTTCGCAGAAGAATTGTGGTTTGTCGCCCAAAAAGACAAGTAATTATTTTAATGGTACAATGGAATCACAGTAATGTAAAGCTCTTGAATCATGTGTGGCAATTATAATAATTGTATCGTTTTTTATCGCATTCAGCAACTCAAAGAAAGTATTTATACTATCTGCATCCATAGCTGAAGTTGGCTCATCCAATAATAGCACAAGAGGCTTTTTAGCAATTCGCGAATAATAGACAATTTTTGCTTTTCCCTCCCGAAATATTATCACTTTTTTTCATTTATATATGTGTTCAAACCATCACAACATTTATCTAGCCAGTCATTCATTCCAAGTTTGTTAATATAATATATTGCAGCGTCGATTTCTTCAGGTTCGTAATTTTCATTAATGTTATATGGATACAAATTTGAAATGATTTTGTCTGCGAGAAGCTGCGGCTCCTGCTCAACAAAGCCAATAAGAGATTTTCTCAAAAATTCATATTTAATTTCTTGATGTCAAAATCGTCGAAGTAAATGTTACCGCCATAAAGATTATTATACAGCCCTGCAACTAAATGTAATACCGAGGATTTTCCAGTACCATTATCACCACACAAGGCATATATATTTCCTTTATAAAACGCTGCATTAAAAGACTTTAAGACTGGTTTGTCAAAACTCAATGATATGTCTTGTAGGTATATAGCCTTGATGTTTGACACAATTTGTTTTCCGTCGGATTCGGATTGCATCTTAGCAACATCCATCAAACGGTTTAAAGATACCAATGCATTTTGTGTAGAGGAAGTAAGTGAAAAAAAATATCTAATACATCCCAATGCAGAAGAGAAATAAACATTGATTGTCGTAAAACCGCCGATAGACATTTCCATTTAGTACGGCTACACCTCCTACAAGGAATAAACCGATTTGGCTTAAAGCCAAAAGCATTGAATCAATACCAGAAAAAATATATTGAAAAATTTGAGCGTGCATAGCCGTCTTGAAAAGAGATTGAAATGCTAAGTCCACTCGATTTATAAATACATCTATCAACCCGTGCCTTTTGACAAATTTAATATAACGCAATTGCTCCTGTGCTTTAGAAAAGAACAGGGCTTGCTCGTTTTTGAATTCCCTTGTGGTATTATATAGTTTGCCCTTGAATATTTCAAAGAAGACGATATAAAGTGCAGCTAGTATAAGTAATATACCGAATACTGTTTTGTTGATTTGATATGTTATAACGCTCACCGTAATAAGCCGTACCGAACTTACAGGAACATTTTGTATCACGTTTATGCAATATGAAGCGATTTCATTGGAATCAGTTTGAAGTTGCTGAGTAATGCGTGAACTGTCCAAAAAAAGTTTTGGAAAAAAGGGATCTGCTGGATGTGGACGAGCATTTGTCTGTTTATATTGTAGCTTACCATTGTATGAAGTTTTTCGCGTATTCGCCCGAGTGCAAAAGATATCGCAAAACTTATCATAATAGTCGCCAAGAAAAGAATACAATAGTAGCATAGTTGAGGTTTCCATTCCACGCAATTAGGCGAAGCCAAAAAGTCAATAAATCGACCGGACAACAAAGTGTTAAAGAGGGATATTAACGAAGATCCTATGCTGAGAACAGAAAAAAGGATAATCTTTTTTCGGTAAAGATGCAATGTGCAATGGGAAAATTGAAAGATTCTTTTCATGATGATAAACCGACTTTGTTTTTAAAATAATATTCGGCGACTTTTAAAAAGTGGTTATCCCTTTGGGTCAGCAACTAATACCGACTGAGGGCGGAAACTTCTTTCGTCATTTGCTTCGCAATTGCTACCTTTCCCTAAGGGAAAAGCTTGCGCTTTGTGCCATCTCAAAAGGTTTCCCATTTGTGAGGAAGCTTAATCAAACAATGATAACGTGAACAGCGCGCTCGTAATCAGCTTTGCGAACGTATATTGTGTAAATCGTTTGACAATTGACCTTTTGAAATGCGGTTCCAGCTCTTTCACGGGTTCCCATCGAAAACAAAGACGGCGATGATAAATCGCGTACTTTTGTTCGATATCCGATTCCCTCTTTTTTCTAAAAAAGAGATATGTATTTTTGGTATTGTGATTGATTTAAGCAAACCACCAACTCTTTTGATTAAAAAACGGTAGCATAAAAAACTCCTTGCTCAAAAACGGTTATCGGATATTATTTGAAATTTCAACATACCAAGTCTTTCCGGTCTTTGCAGCAATATTGACAACATAGTAGCAGCCAACGCGATTTGTTGCATCTACCAGAACACCAGCCCAAGAGGAATCAGGGTATTTTGTCCAGTTTTTCTGAGATGCAGGAATGTCAAAATCCTTGGTCTGCTCTCGATATCCGTTACTCGTCCATCCAGTTTGACCAATTCTTAGAGTTTGGCTCGTAATTTTTGTTGCAGAGTTATTGCAATAGTACTTTCCAGTAACCTTTGTCAACTTATAATACGAACGATCGCCGGAGTCTTTAACAATATCATAATAAATTGTAGTATATGCTCGTACGGTGTTGCTTGAGTCCCAAGAATCTTGGTTGATGCTTCCATCTGCATAGGGGCTTATAGATGTTGGAAATTCGCTAGGCAGAATGGTTGCGACATCTTTTCGATAGGAAGTAAGGGACGAACCATCATCCAAATGTTGAACATCCAGAACGGTTTTTTCTTCGAACTGAATCATTTCATCGGTTGCCTTAACAATATTGGATTGGGTAATCAAATCTTTTTCCGGCGATTCAGAAGCCATTTTAGCAAAGAGCGAAGAATGAACGGTGACACTGCCGATTCTCATAGAAGGTTCCATTGCAACGCTAGAAACGCAAAGCATCGCAATCATCAAGAAAGAAAGCGAAGCAGCTAAAAGCTGTGATACTTTTTATGTTTCATAATAAACAATCCTTTCTCATTAAATGGATAAGTTTGAATTTCATTCAAATCTATATTGCTGCATCGGAGTAACTCCTTTCGATTTGTGCATTGTGCCATCCTTTCTTACACTGTATACACAGCAAACAATATTGTCTACATTTCTGTAATAAGATGGAGAAAATTCGTAACGAAATCGGAGTCACCAACAAAGAAAAAATGGCATAGTGCTTTTTTTGTTGTTGAAACAGGAAAGCGACCATGCCATTTCAGGATTGAACTTATTTTCGTTTTTCTTGCAGATGCTTCTCAGGTACACAGGGACGTTTCGGCTGATACATCCAGCCCTGCACAACCCGGAGGCCACTCCTGCATATCCTCTTCACCAGAGCTTCAATTTTTCTTTTTGGCGAACTGTTTGACTTGAATTTTCATTTGTATGCCCTCCTTTCAATTTTGACAGCGTGAAATGGATAGTGTTATTGCATCAGCAGTTAATGCTGCGACCAACCCTTGTAGTATGGAAGGAGCGATTTGAACTCCCACCAACAGAATTGCGAAAATATTTAGAAGCAATAATAACCAACGAACAGCTATCTTTGCAGCCTTGAACTCATCTGTTGACCAGTGAATGCTTTCATTGTTAACTGGTGCAATATACAAAATTGTAGTAATCTGAAACTATAGTTAAGAAAAGCAACGCCAGACCTGTATGGAAAACGTAGGAGATTGAAGCAAGAAGAACGACTTCTAATAAAATGGAATGGAACAGGCATTTACTATAAGTGGCAGCATGATAACCGTTTGTGTATTTCCGAATTAAAAGGAAAAAACAGAAAATGAAATTGTTAAAGTCCAACCAAAGCAAAAACCGCCAATCAGACTTTTCATAGAACATCGTATACTCTCCACTGTATTTTTTTCAAGAATCAGCCGGATGTTCGCAAGTCCAAAACCATGCATCTGTGGTTCTGGTTTTGTCGTTGGAATGGAACCATTTATAATTACAACAGGTTCCGATGTGTTTCGGACAGAGATAAAAAGTCTTGCTGTGCAACGGCCATGACATGAATCGCTTTATCGCCCTTATCATACTGCTGACACGCTTCAATGGCATTATCCAAAAGGTTTGATAGAAGCACTACCATATCGGAGGCATCAAATGGAAGATTTGATAGATCATTCACTTCAAAATCAATGCTGATCTTCTTTTGAGTTGCTTCGGCAGCTTTTGTGTTGAAAAGTGCATCCAAGATGGGATGGTGTGTGTTGACAAGGAATAGTCGATCTGTTTGCTGTTCGGTGATTTTTTCAAGATATTCTTCAGCGGCAGAATACTCTTGATTCTTCATCAATTGATTTAGGATATTCAGGTGGGCCCGAAAATCGTGAACTTTTTTTCCTTTGGGCAGAATAAAGTTCGCTTGCCGAAGTCATGTTTTTCGATTGCAGCTGAATCTGCTGGTTAAGCATCAATAATTGTTCTCTTTCCGATGCGGCATATTCCATTCGCTCCAATAAAAAAGAGGATTGCGATGTTTGAAATAAAAATGAGAATACAACAGCCAGCAGAAACAAACTCTTCTATATTGTGACCGCTTGTAACGTAAAGTAGAATCACAAGCATTACAAACGATGCGCATGGAAATAGAAAGTACAGAATCAGCTGCGAATGTTGAGCATCGCTTCTGGGTCTGTTGCCCATACGCTGAAGCATCATTTTGCGAAATAGCGCAATAATAAATAATTCGGCTGAATAATAAGAGATTCCATAGATTAGCGATAATGTCTTGTCGGCTTGAAACGTCTGAGCATCCATCCCACAAACCGAAGTTGCAAGCATTCCGACTGCAAAAGATAAACTATAAGTTAAAGAGATATTCTACAACGATAAGAAATAATAAAAACTTTCCTGAGATATTCTCATATAGAGTTCTGGCAACAATAAAGCAGGATAGTAGAATCAAAAGAATTTTGACGATTTGGTTTCGATTTAAGGCAATAACACTGAATTCAATGGATGCATACATTAAAATAGTTTGAACTATTACACCGACAAGAAATCTATGATTTTTCCAACGGTGCGAAGCAAAAGCGTCTAAAAACAGACATACGCAGACTGAATCTATGATTGTGTAAACCAAACTGATTAAAGCATCCATCTACTTTTACCTCGCCAATGTAAATATTTCTGTTTTAGCTCATTATAATTCTTTTTTCGCTTGGAGCCAGACAAAGACCACCGCGCAATTGGACTTTATTGTATTGAAAGATTTCGACATAGTGCATATTGACAAGATAGCTTTTTTGAATACGAAGGAAACCGAGTGGTTCGATTTTTTCGGATAGTTCCGTTATGTTGCCGTAAAATTGGTATGCTGGGCGTTTTTCGTCCAACAAGTGCATAACAATGATTCTTCGATGAGATTCTAAATACAGAATGTCATTTACAGGTACATCAATAATTTCAGAGTTTATCGAAATTGTAACAAGCTGTTTCCGTTGAAGCACTTCTTGGACGGCTGAATCAAAGTAGGAATCAAGTTTAGCAGAGAAATCTGCTTTTAGTAAGTATCGAAAGGCTTGAACCTCAAATCCCTCTGGAGCATACTGAATGAAATTCGTAATGAAGATAATCACAATGTTTTCATTTTCTGCTCGTAACTTTCTGGCAAGCTCAATTCCATTTGTTTCGCCCATATCAATATCCAGAAGCGCAATATCATACGGAAGTGATAAGTCTATTTGACTTGGTTTGAAAAAACCATAAAATCTTAATGCTACATGAGTTTCCTCGCTTTTCTTTTTGAGTTCTTCAATAATAGAATCAACGATCTGCTGGTCATCATCACAAACCAAGACATTCATTTTGAAATCCCTCCATTGCACATGGGAATGCTTTTTATCACACAACATACAGCCCTGCTCCTCACAAGTCAATCAAATTTCAACATAATCGAACATTATATGTAGTATAGTACGATTATGTTGAAATTTCAAATAGTACACTTTATATAAGATGGGAGTGTACGGGAATGGAGCATTATTTAGGAGAAAAGTTAAAAAAGCTGAGGGAAAGTCGTGGCTGGACGCAGGCAGATTTGGCTAAACGGTTAAATAAGGCTGTATCCACGATCAGTGGATATGAAAGTGATGCACATGCAATTCCGTTGGATGTTCTTGCAAGCATTTCATCCTTATTTAGCATTTCAACAGATGAACTCCTAGGACTGGATGCGCCAGAAGTACTATCTCTTTCTGGATTGACTGGTGCGCAAAAGAAAACTTTAATTAAACTCCGTAATGAATTGCTTTCACCAAGTCAAAAAGGAAATGATCTTTCGCCGCAGCAGATGGAAATTCTTCATGACATAATAAAAGCCTTCGGTTGACAATCGACTTGAGGCATAGTGCGAGTGCAATACAAACGGTTATTTAAGTATGACCCTCAATGCTGGATGCCCAGTGTTGAGGGTCATGTTATTTGCGGCCACACCGATTTCGTTACAAGTTTTCTCTACTTTGATACAAAATCGTGGACTTTGATTGCTTATTGTGCTTTGATGCTATCAATAGTTAATCTAAGAATTAAGGTGGACGTAACAATTTCGTGTCTTTTGTTTTTACATGAAAGGGTGATTCCAATGCAGAGTTGAAGAAACGTATGCGATAATCAGTAAACTTCAAGGAGAATACTCGCAGTAAACAATATATTATATCAAGATAATCAGTAAACTTCAAGGAGAATAAATATGAAAGAGATGACTCGCAAAGAATTTCTTAAACTCACGGGTGCAAGTACCGCATTGTTGGCAATGTCCCATATTATCCCCACTTCGGCATATGCAGACACGTCGAAGATAGATGCTCCATCGGCAGGAATGTATATAAGTGAAGTGGTTGATTTAAGCGGCTTGTCGCCTGTCGAACAGAAAAAATCCTTACCGAACGTAACATCCCATATGATTCGACAATTACATATGAAAAAATTGTTGTCGAAAGACCTGCAGCGCGAGATTCTTATAAGGGAGTTCCATATCGTTTTCAGATAACGTACGGAAATAAACCTGTAAAAAATGAAAGGAGAAGTGTTGTGAGTCCTGCTGCAGCTGCGGTACTAGACAGAGGTGTTAATATTCTGATTGGATTAATGAAATTTGATTTTTGACGAGATGAGGTCTTTTTTCTTTCTCTTGAGTCACCTAACCGCACTACCCTGCATCGCAACTGTTCACAATGCTCTCCACATCCGGGCGGTGCATCAGCTTTTGCAGGATGCCAAACTGCTTTTTGGTGCTGGCAGACACCAGATACTGCCACTTTTCCGGCAGGATGGGCAAGTCTGCGATGCTCCACTTGATGAACTTTTCATCGTAGACATTGGGCGGTGCCAGCTCTACCAGATGCCCGATGCACCAGCTCACCAGATAGCCGTTGCCCTCAAGGTATCCATCCTGACGTTTGGTGGCACCGAGAACCTTGGCGTAGGACATGGCCACCGAGGGCTTTTCTGCTACAACTAGAATTGAAATAAGCGTTCCCTCCAATTTGTTTTCATTTGGATATGTACGGCGGCAAACGCCGCCTTAAAATCAGATGGGTTCGGTGTCCTGCTCGGCCGAGGTTTCGTCCTCGTCCGGCACATCGGTCGGAATCTCAAAATCGCCCTTGTCCTCGGTGTAGTTTGCATCGGGGTCAAGGGCTTCTTTTTCGGCTTTTTTCTTCTGCATCTGCTGGCGATAGAAATAGAAGCCGCCGCCTGCCGCCAGTGCGATCAGCACCACCACGCCCAGAAAGCCGGATGCGATCTTTGTGACCTTATTCTCCTTGGACTGCTCCGTGCCGGATGCCGCCGCTTCCTCGGCAGCTTTCTTGGCTTCCTCCTCGGCTTTCAGCCTGTCCAGTTCCGCCTGCGCCGCCGCTTCCTTTTCAGCGGTATAAGCATCGGCATCTTCTTCCTCCATCAGAGCCAGAAGGTCACTCTCATCCACGAGGTTCATAAAGTGGACGGTCTGCTGCCCTTTGGCGTTGCGATCGATGACCAGATAGAAGGTGGCTCCCGACTTCGACACCAGCGTGATGAACTGCTGGCCGCTGCCATCGGAATAGTTGGTGTGGTAATCATCCACCAGCGTCAGATTGCCCTCCGGGGTCAGGGCACCAGAGGTTTCGTCCGTGATGGTGACAACATCCTCCTCCACGACCTCCGGCAGAATCGGCTGCTCCACCGAGGCAGCTTCGCCCTCAAAGGCAAAGGCAGGAGCCGCCATACCAGCACACAGTGCCACCGACACCAGCAGTGCGCTCAGTTTCTTAATCTTCATCTGCATCCTCCTTCTCGAAAGTGGCACCCACGGCAGACAGCGCAGCCGGGTTCGGGGTGGTGGTGGCAGACTGCCGCAGCAGGGCGGCAAGCTGTTCCGGCGTGACTTTTGCAGTTCGCACCATCTCGTTGACCTCGGCGGAATCCTCCTCCTGAATGCGCCGCTCCAAAATCTCGATGCGGTTGTTCAGCTTGATGCGGCGCTCCTTCTCTTTTGCCAGCATCGCCCGCAGCTTATCCGATTTTTCGCTCATAAAACTCCTCCAATCATTTTGAAAGCCGTCCAAACCCGGCGAGATGCTTCTCCCAGTAGGACGAGTGAATGTTTGCGTACTTGATGGGGTCTCCGGCACTGACCATCATGCCATTGCCCAGATACAGCCCGACATGGCTCATGCCGGGGGTGTCGTAAGTGCCTTTGAAGAAAACCAGATCACCGGGCTTTGCTTCGGCTTCGGAGATGTGCTGGCTTTTCTGCCATAATCCGTTGGCGGTAGTGCGTCCCACATCGTAGCCGTTCTGGTTGTACACCCAGCAGACGTAGCCGGAGCAATCGAACCCAGTTTCCGGGGTAGAGCCACCCCAGACGTAGGGTGTGCCCACATACTTTTGCGCCTCCTTGTAGATGGCGGCAAATTCGCTGTCGGTCAGGGCTTCTGCCGGAACCTGATAGTCGATGCCCGGTGTGCCGGAGCCATCCGAGCCACCGGGCGGCAAGCCTCCATTAAAAAGATAAGGTCTGCCACCCAACGTATCCTGAAAGATCTCGTAGCGTTTCCATTGGTCAGCATCCAATTCTTCCCGGATGACCACCTCCAAGCCACGATTCACCAGCTTGGTGTGGAAGATGCGGTACTCGTAGGGAACCTGCGTGGGAACCGGGATGCCTGCCGGAGTCATGACCCAGACCGTCATATACCGGGTCTGCGCCTTTTGCGAACGTCCTGTTTCTGCCGCCACCGGGAAAGCCAGTTGGAACCACCCTCGCCGCTGTCACTGAATGACGTTGGCCTCTCCTGCATTTTGTACCTTGTCCGGCTCATGGGCAGAAGATTTTGTAGCTCTGAGATTTAGCGGTTTTTGCCCTTCTTTGCATCTTGGCTTTCTTCTTGAGCTTACGAGAATAGCGGCTTTTGGAAAAATCCGCAGCAGATTCTTCTGTTTTCAGTCCCTCGTTGAGAGCCTGCGTGCCGACATTATCATCCTCGTACTGGTCAACTTCCCGGTGAGCCGCAGACCGGGCAATGGCATGGGCGGCGTACATCTCTCGTTTCTGGGCTTTTGTCATGCGGGATGCTTCGTCCGGGGTGATCTCGGCTTTGCCAAAGCGTAGATGTTGTGCTTTTTCGGCAGCTTTGTCGGCATCCAGTTTCAGTTTTCTTTCGGGGCTGCGTCTGCTCCACCTTTTTCCTTTTTCGGAGGGGAGCGTGTTGCAGTGCTTCCTTTCCTCCTCAAATTTCAGCTTCGGCTGTTTCTTATTCATGCTTTGCCTCCACAACTTCCGACAGGCGGGTGGTCAGGATGCGGTACAGCTCAAGGTCTTTCGGGAAGTGGTCAACAAAGGGCCGGATCACATTGCCGAAAAACAGCAACCCTTCACCCTCACCGGAGTGAGTTACATAGGAAAGCTGATGCGGGCTAATATTAAGCTGTTTGCGCAAGGATTTGCCGATCACCATTTGCCTGATTGAGCATATACACAAAGTCCGAGTTCTCAAAAATGTTCGATACTTCGGGACTTGCCAGCAAATCTTTGACGTTCTGTGTTAATCCTGTCGGAATGCCGCCCCATTTGCGGAAGCGCTTCCAGATCTCCACGGAATATGCTGCGGTCTGTTCCTCCTTCAGCAAAAGGTGAAACTCATCGACGTAGTATCGCGTCGATTTTCCGGGACTGCGGTTGGCTGTCACGCGCCCCCACACCGCATCCTGCACGATGAGCATACCCAGCTTTTTGAGCTGCTTGCCCAGCTGCTTGATGTCAAAGCAGACGATGCGGTTATTGATATCCACGTTGGTGTGATGGTTAAAAATGTTCAAACTGCCCTTGACGTAGATTTCCAGCGCAGCCGCCACATGGCGGGCTTCCGGTTCGTCTTGCGTCAACAGTGCATTGTAGAGGTCTTCCAGCAGCGGCATATTTTCCGGGATGGGGTTCTCGAAATACTTGCGGTAGATCACATGGACGCAGCGGTCAATGACCGTCTTTTCCACCGGCTGCAAGCCCTCTTTGCCGCCGACCACCAGTTCGCACAGGGACAGTACAAAGTCGGCTTTCAAAGCCAACGGGTTGTCCTCCTCCGAGTAGTTGCTGTTGATGTCCATCGGGTTGATATACTGGGTGCTGGCAGGGCTGATGTGGATGACCTGCCCATGCAGACGCTCCACCAGCGGAGCGTACTCTGCTTCGGGGTCTGCGATGATGATATCATCGTCCGTCACGAGGAACGCATTGCAGATCTCACGCTTTGCGCTGAAGGATTTACCGGAACCGGGAGTGCCCAAAATCAGACCGTTGGGGTTCTTCAGCTTCTTTCGGTCCACCATGATAAGGTTGTTGGATAGGGCGTTCAAACCATAATACAGGCTTTCCTTGCCATTGTCGAACAGCTCCTGCGTAGTAAACGGCACAAAGATCGCCGTGCTGCTGGTGGTCAGCCCCCGCTGGATCTCGATCTGGCAGTCTGCCAGCGGCAGCTGCTCATCAGCCCCTGCTCCTGCTGAAAATCAAGGCGGCATAATTCGCAGTTGTGCTTCTGTGCAATGCTGACTGCCTGAAACACGTTGGTTTCCAGTTCCTGCTCGGTCTTGCCGGTGTTCAGCACCAGAAACGTGACAAGGAACATCCGCTCGTTCTGGCTCTGCAACTCCTTCAAAAGTGCCTTGGCATCCCTGCCGTAGGTTGCCAAATCGGACGGCAATGACGTCCATGTCGATCCGGCGCGGACGGCTTTTTTCTGGTCCTCGATCTTGGTGCGGTCCAGCTCCGTGATGGTGCGCTTGACTGTCTTGATGGCCTTGTTCTGGTCAACGGACTGGATGTGCATGGTAACGATCTGGCTGGAATCCATATCCAAAAATCCTTCAGCAACTGATCACTCAGGTCAGAAGCCGTAATATTCAGGAAGCTGACAGCCCCGAAGATGCCGCCCACCTGAAAGGTACGGCTGTTCTTAAACGCCAGTGCAGTGGGTGCAATGGCATCCTTTACGGACAGACCGCTGGGCACAAGGTCTTTCCAGTTGAAGTGGAACTTGTTGGCACCGTCCATGTTCAACATCCCGTGCATCAGCCGCAGGCGCACCGTGCCGTCCAGCGGCTTTGCCAGAACGCCCAACCTGTGAAAGTTGTTCATCAGATCGTTCTGGATGTGCTCCAGCCGCGGCTTGACCTGCGCCATACTGTCACCTTCGATACCGTAGGTCAGGAACTTTGTCTTTGTCAAGCCGTTGTTGCCCTTGGAAAGCTGCTGCCGCAGCATCTGGCTGTACTCGGCTCGCACATCGTCAAAGCCATCCTGCTGGTACGGGATGCGGATGGACTTTTCAAAGTCTGCCGAATCGGTGGCGGTATTCACGAAAGGACAGCTCGAAGTGGATAGAGCTGTCGAAAAAGTTGAGAAAACTGCACCATTCTTCAAAAATGGCCGTCTTGTCCTCCTGCTGAGCAAGCTGATAATTGATGTCCTGATACTGGATGGTGCGGGTGTAGTAGCCGGGACGGACACGGCAGGTACCGTCCTCAAACATCCGCTGGAACGGGATGCTCTCCTGTGCCGTGTGGAGCACTGTGGACTTGGGCGGCTTTTTGCCGTCCTTATTCTTTTTCAGAAACGGAATCATGGGCGTCATCTCCCTTCACAAGCAGTGCATAGTAATTGCGGGTCTGGTACGGACGTACCTTCGGGCGAACAAAGCGCGCCTGAAAGTAGTACCGCAGAATCTTTTCGGCGGGCTGGCCGTTTTTCTGATACATTGCCAGAAAGAACATGGGCAGCATGACTGCCATCATGCCGAGGGTAGCACCGGAATTGCCAGCGGTGTCCCGCAGAACAAAAAACAGCGGCACCCCTACGACTGCCGCTGCACCAAAACAGATAAGCTGCCGGGCGGTCAAATTGAAGGCTACTTTGGACTTCACCTTGCTGAAATCGCGCGGCACGGAAATATAAGCTGCCAAAATTTCACCTCCGAATCAATGTGCACCCAGCAAGTTTTGGCGACAGAGCTGGTCTTGAACAGCGAGAAGCAGAGCAGCACGGTATACCCCACGATGCTCCAGATCGAGTTGATGGCATCCCCGGATATGGCAACATTCTGAAGCAGAACCGCGTAAATCGCCACGCAGATCAGAATCAGGAAACCCTGAAATCCCAGCGCGAACAGAGAACGAAGATAGTTCTGTCCCACATGGGATTGCTCGTGGTTGCCCCATGTTGCCATGGGCACCGGGGCAAGGCTGACCATCATGTAGATCTCAATCATTCTTCCGTAGACGATGACGAAAATCACGATGGACAGGATGCGCATAGTGATGCCGATGAAGAAGGACTGCAAGAACAGCCCGAACAGTGGGCCTACGTCCATCTGCATCATGCTGGATTGCAGCATGGAAAGCCCGATGTCGTTGACCCTTGTGTTGCCGGAAATAATGCCGCTGGAATTTGCCACCACCTGCTGCGTCACGTCGAACACCGCCATAATGATGTCGAAAGTGTTGGAGATCATCCAGACCGAAACGGCAGTCTTGAAGATCCATTTCATCAGCAGCACAGGTTCAAATTGTGCCATGTTATTATGCTGGGTAATCATCTCGATCAGCTCATAACAGGCAATAAAGGTCAGAATGATGCCTGCAATGGGCAGCACCACATTTCGAGAGAGGGCTTCAATCATGGCAAAAACGCTCGGTTCAAAATTGGATGGTTTGGTGCCGACCTGCTGTGCAATGTTGCCCACTTGGGTGTTCACATCATCGAACAGGCCGGAGAGATTGGACATGATCGCCGCTGTCAGCAGCGACTTTATCCAATCTGAGATCGCTTTGAGAACTGTTTCCACTCAGCGCCACCACCCATCAAGAAAAATGGTTGATAAGGGTCTTGAGCAGGTTGAGCAAAAAAATAAGGTGAGTCAAAATCTGCATAATAGCACCATCCTTTCAAAATAAAGGTGAATATTCGATTTGCAATGCGTTTCCTCTTTATAATAAGAATCCGTTTGCCACGGAGGGGCTGGAAATGCTTGCTATCCGGCACTTGCGCATTGTGTCGGATAGGTCGGGCGGTTATTCGGGCAAGTCCACCTTGCCAACAAAAAGAATAATAAATCTCAATGT
>VOFD01001455.1_pt1 | contig 18343 bp, 16 predicted proteins | sample 5384101 | NCBI WGS metagenome assembly VOFD01 (sample SAMN12384723, study PRJNA508395) | human gut metagenome | isolation source: healthy gut C | host: Homo sapiens
AAGCCAGAGATAATGGTTCTGCTGCCTGCTGTTGCCTCAGAAGCTTGCCGCGCGCGAAGTCGACGCTGCGGCGGAGCATGTTCGACGTGGGGAGACATTGGTGGTGCAGCAGGAATTCGCTCACGGCGAGTTGTGGGCAAAAGAAGCCGTCATAAAGAGTCGACGAGCAGCTCGTCCACAATTGATCGTTTCGGCAGCGGGATAAGCTCGATCAGCGATCGAACGCAGTTAACCAACATGTCGCATTATTGACATCGACAGCCGTATCGTGGAAGTTCTTCAAACACGCCTCGATCGCCAGGTGCCTGATCGCCGATCGCAATGGATTTCGCGGCACGTCACCGCCGGGCCTGCCGATCAGACCAGCATCTCCGGCAGTTGCGCGAAGCGCCTGTTACTGGTCTCATCGTCGATTGCAGCGTACCAACGCAGCGAGCATCGTCGGAAAGCTGCAGGTCACATGCTGACTCGAACATCCATACAGACTGCCGGGCATTCGTCAGTTGCTCTGAAGAGTGCCGCGCGAATGTGGTCGGTAGCTTCCCAGGCTGAACTCGTAAGCCCCAAGCTCAGCGTTACCTGACGCAGCCAGATGCTTCGGTCGCTTTTCAGCCCGTGTCGACATCGCTTGAAGTCACAGGTTTACACGTATCGTCCGCGCAGCCATCAGCCGCGTCGCCGACATCCTCGTCGAGCGCACGCAGCCACGGGACAGTCATTTATCGCCGCCTGCCTGCCTGGCACCAGCGATCACCGGGTGCCACAATGCCGGGCAGCTGAGCACTTTAGTGCCGCACAGTAGCAACGCTGCCCAGGCTCGCCGAAAGCCGAGGCGCCTGTACCGATTGGCAATTTTGACTGCCGGCGGCTCGGGCTGCCTCGCTTTTTTCAGGTGTTGGCGAGCAGGTAGCCGCAGCAGATGTATGGAAGACTGAACATGACGACAGCAGCTGCCTGACGGAGCCGCTCGAAAAATGACGTTATCCGCATTGGCTTGTCGATGACAGCGCCGCGGTCGTTGCAGGCTTCCGGATGCGAGCTGGCGGTTGACGGCCTGGCGTCGCGAACACCCCGACCGCCAGCCTGACGGACATGTGCCGCATGAATGATCCGCCCATCTGGCCGCCGGCGACCGCACTTCGGCGCCTGCGTTGTCTGCTCAAGAAAGATCAGACTGGCTCGCCGCCACTGCGTTTGGCAGTATTGCGCCGCAGATGACGGCGCCAGCCCGGAATCAACGCGCAGACAATGTCGGCGCCGTCAACGCGAACGCCAGCCGCCGCCTGAAGCAATGGCGGCGTCTTCAATGCCCGCGCCACCTGCCGAAAGTTGCGTCGTTGCTGCTCAGCGTTCGCGCAAGTTGCTGGAGCAGCCAGGCCGTTATCGACGCGGTCGAGCACGGTTCGACAGTGAATCCGACTGATGCAGATGTCGCCTGCGGGATGCCCGATTTGCCCAGACGGACATGCTCAAAGACGGTGACGGGCAATGGCATTGCCGCTGAGGCCAGCCGCTGGCCGCATAGCAGGCGGATGCTGTGCCTTCGGGGAAGGAAAGCCGTGATGCTCGGGAAGGGATTGCAGCGACCCGCCCGGCGCGAACGGAGTGCAGTCGTCAGGCGGAGACGCCGAGCGCCGCAATTTCACGATGACGCCGTTGCGAGGCCGACCGCGCGCCAGCGCCAGCCGCCCGCGATCGAGCAGCCACAAGCGCAGTTTGCGATGCCGCCGTGCTGGGCGGAATTTCGATTAGTTCAGTAACGACGTTGAACATGCTGGAGACTGGTCGCGCTTCGCCAGCGCATTGATTCGGTGATGTTTCGCCGAGCACTGGCAGCCTGCGTGATGGCCCAGCCAGCCTTCAAATGAGACCAGGCAGTGGCCGGTAGCTGCACAAACGAGTAGGAACACTGTAGGCGCCAGCGTGCTGGCCAGTGATGTCGCTGAATGACGGAACCGCAAAGCGCCGGAATCGTCGCCTGCGAGGTGAGCCTGCTGATGCGCGGCGATGGCTCACCAGCAGAGGCGCTGATTCACCCGGCGCAGAGCTGAAGAAGCAGTGCCAGCCTGGTGAGCTGACGATGTCAGTTGTGATGATACCTCGAATTCCGAGCGGACCAGCGGTTTGGCAAGTCGTCAGGCGAAGCGGTGAAACTGGACAGGATGGTACCATGAAAGTCGATGTTACCTTCCGGACGAGGTCCGCCAGGGCAGGCCGCAAGCCCGGCGACGAGATGACCAGGAGATGGCTGAATGAGCGCTGGGCGGCTCATCGTCGCGAAGATGGACGGCCAGGATCGTTTCGCTCGGCGTTGCTGCGTATGAATGAGAGCCGGTACGGCGTTTGCTTCAGCAGTTGGTGAGTCGGAGCGAGTGGAAAGACCGCAGCCGACGGTGCCACCCGGAACAAGCGCGTCTTCAGCCGCGGTCAGGCGCGCCCTGGAGCCGAAGCCGATCGAGCGACACGAAGCCAGCGCATGGGGAGCAGCGCAAAGCTCGCGCTTGCGCTTCCTCCCGTCGACTGGTGCGCTGGCTTCGTGATCATCTGCAGCCTGATCGGCTACATCATCGCCCTTCTTTCGGCTCAGGACGCCTGGCGAAAGGCCCGCCGCTGACCCTGTTTCGAGAGACCGAGCATACGTTTTTTTTCCGGATTGGGCGCGCCGATCGGTGCTACCATACAGTCTTTTCCGAATTTTCGGCTCCGACTCACCCACAAATGACTGAGAAACCCAAAGGCACAGCCCTCGTCGCATACAAGGCACCCTCCGTACCGGCGCTCGTCGGTCCGCTCGGAGACCTCGAAGCCTTCATGCACGCAGCCGAGCGTGCTCCGATCCTGACGCCCGAGGAGGAACGGTCCCTGGCCGTCCGTCTTCGCGACGACGGTGACGTGGAGGCCGCCCAGCGGCTCATTCTCAGCCATCTCCGCCTGGTCATCTCGATCGCCCGAGGCTTTCTCGGATACGGCCTGCCCTATGCGGACCTCATTCAGGAAGGCAACATCGGCCTCATGAAGGCCATCCGCCACTACGATCCGGACCGCGGCGCTCGCCTGATGACCTTTGCCGTGCACTGGATCCGCTCGGAAATTCAGGAATACATCATCCGCAACTGGCGAATCGTCAAGCTCGCCACCACGAAGAACCAGCGCAAGCTCTTCTTCAATCTGCGCCAGATGAAGGAGGATCCTCAGACGGCCCTCACCAACAGTCAGGCCGAACACATCGCGCTCGCGCTCGACGTCAAGCCCAAGGAGGTCCTCGAGATGGAGGAGCGCCTCTACGGTCAGGAGACGAGCCTCGACACGCCTTCGAACGCCGACGACGATTCCGACAACGCGTTCACCCCGTCCGACTGGCTCACGCGCGAAAGCGACGAACCCGAAGCCATCCTCGAGGAAAAGGAGCACCAGCGCCTTGAAGGCGAAGGCCTGCAGATGGCCCTGCGCTCGCTCGACGAGCGCAGCCGCCGCATCATCACGGCCCGCTACCTGAATCTCGACAAGGAAGGCAACAGCAAGGCCGTCACGCTGCAGGAACTTGCCAACGAGTTCGGCGTCTCGGCAGAGCGCATCCGCCAGATCGAGAAGCTCGCCATCCAGAAGATGCGTCAGACTCTTGAGCAGGCCCACTATTCGGAATAGTCTCCAACATGTTCAACGTCGTTCTGGTTCATCCCGAAATTCCGCCCAACACGGGCAACGTCATCCGCCTCTGCGCCAACACGGGCTGCACGCTTCACCTTGTGAAGCCGCTCGGTTTCTCCCTTGACGACAAGCACATGAAGCGCGCGGGGCTCGACTATCACGAGTACGCGACGATCCGCATCCACGAATCGTGGGAGGCGTTTCTCGAGTCCGAGCATCCCGACGTCTCCTGCATGTACGCCATGACGACGCACGGCTCGCATCCGTTTGCGGACTCGAGCTTTACGCCGGGCGACTGGTTCGTCTTCGGCTGCGAAGGCTCCGGCCTTCCCGAAGGCATCCGCAACTCCTTCCCCGAGGCGCAGCGCATCCGCCTGCCTATGCGGCCGAAGAACCGCAGCCTCAACCTGAGCAATGCCGTTGCCGTCACCGTCTTTGAGGCATGGCGTCAGAACGGCTACGACGGCGGCATCTGAACCCGCCGTCCAAGAATCGGACAAGAAAAAAGGGCATCCCACGCGGGCGCCCTTTCTCTTGAGCGGTACAGCAGGCGTCAGCCTGCCTGCATCAGTCGAGTTCCTTGTCGAGACCGTGCTCGACCGCGTAGATGGCGGCCTGAACACGGCTCGAAAGGCCTAGCTTGCGCAGGCAGCTCTGAACATGGACCTTGACCGTGCTTTCGGCAAGATTCATGGCGCGGGCGATCTCCTTGTTGGAGACGCCGCGGGCAAGCCAGGCGAGCGTTTGGCGTTCGCGACGCGTGAGCGCCGTCATTTCCATGTCCTGCGCGTTACGCGGTTCAGGATCGGCAAAGCGGTTGACGAACTTCGTCATCATCTGCGGCGCAATGATGCTTTCGCCGTTGTAGGCGGAGCGAATGGCGCGAAGCAGGTAGTCCTGATCGATCTTCTTGAGCAGATAACCGCGGGCGCCCAGACGCAGGCATTCCGCGAGGGTCTCGCAGTCCTCGCTCACCGTGAGCATCAGAACCGCCAGGCCGGGATGGGATTCATGGATCTGGGCCATGGCCTCGCAGCCGTTCATGCTCGGCATGTCCACGTCAAGCAGAACAACGTCAGGATCCAGCTGTTCGACAAGCTTGACGCCTTCCAGACCGTCGCTGGCCTCGCCAATCACCTCGAAGTCAGGCTGCCTCTGAAGAAGGGCCTTGACACCGCTGCGAAACAGCGTGTGGTCATCGACCAAAATAATGCGGATGCTTTGAGTCATTTTTTTCAATCCCGAGAGCGGCTCCGACTCAAATGCGGCAAGGCGGGGCTGCTTGGCAAATTCGGAGTCGAACAATTTTTGAACAGTCTTTCCATTGTACCAACATCACCCGCCGCATTTTGCTTAAGAACGCCTGCTCGCCAACACCTGAAAAAACGAAAGGCAACCCGAAGGCTGCCTTTCGCCGGCGAATCAAAGTACCAATCAGGCCTGAGCGGCGCCTTCGGCTTCAGCCTGAGCCTGGGCGAGACGCTGCTGGTAAAGAACTTCAAAGTTCACTTCAGGCAGATGGACCGGCGGAACATTGGCGCGGTTCATCAGGTCGGCGAGGTTGGCGCGGAGGTACGGATAGACCATGGCCGGGCAGACGACATTCGTGACATGCTGCAGGGCCTCGACCGGAATGCCGTGGATGGCGAAGACCAGACTGCGTGCCTTCGACGAGGATAATCACCTTGTCGGCGGCCTTGACCGTGATGGTGCCGCGGACGGTCACGTCGTAAAGGGCTTCGGCAACCGTCTTCTGGCTGACTTCAAACTTGATGTCGACCTGCGGCTGTTCCTGCTGGGCCTGCAGAAGGATTTCAGGAGCATGCGGCATTTCAAGGGAGGCGTCCTTGAGGTAGCAGCGCTGAAGCTGGAACACGGGTTCCGGAGCGGCTTCCTGCTGGGGCTGCTGATTATCCTGGTGCTGGGCGTTTTCGTTTTCTGCCATTTTGGATTCCTTGCCCGGCGGCCTCGCGGGCAACCGGAATTAAACAACTGACGAGAATGCCCGGCGAACCCTTTCGTCAGGCACTTTATTTGGATATGGGGATGATTTCGAATTATTCAAGCGGCATCTTGGCCTGCAGCCAGCCGACGATGCCTCGCTCGAGGATGGTCACCCGTTGGAAGCCCACGCCGCGAAGCAGTCGGGCGACGGGACGGGAGCCCGCGCCGGTCTGGTCAACGAGGATCACGGGGCGCTCGCGCTTGAGCTTGCCGAATTCGTTCTGGATCTGGTCGGCGGGAATGTTGCGGCTGTTGGCGATGTGTCCCTTCGCGAAGTCGGCCGCCTTGCGGACGTCGACGATCTGGGCACCCTGGCGATTGATGAGCTCGGTCGCCTGAGCGGGCGAGACTTCGGGAGCGTAGCGGCGGGTGTTGATGACGGGAATGAGAAGACCGAGGACGGAAACCGCGATCACGACGATCAGCAGGCTGTTGTCAATGAGAAACTGCGACATGTTTATTGCGTTCGATTATGGATCGGAAGCCCCCTGATCCCCGCACTCTGACGAGTGCCGCCGGAGCAGAGGCGAATCCAATGATTGTAGACGAGATGCACACTCATCGGGCTCTTTTGCCGCTATGATGAGCATCATGGAAAGCGCGAACTTTCCTTTTGTTTTGCTTTTGTTTTTGCCTAGCCGATCCACGCCGTACTTCGCACCGTGAAGCCCTTCCGTCTGAAATTCCTCTGCACCGCCTGCCTTGCCGGCGCATTGTGGCTCTCCCCGATGCACGACGGCTCGGACGCGCTTGCCGCCTCCGCCCAGCAGAAGGCTGCCCAGGAAAAGAAGCGCGTCGAGGGCCAGCGCGCCAACATCGAGCAGAAGCTGCAGAGCCTGCAGGCCGAGCTCGATGCACGCGAAGCGCGCAGCGAGGAGGCCAGCCAGGCGCTCAAGACCGCCGATCAGGCCATCTCGCAGGCCAACCGAAAGCTTCGCGACCTTCGCGAGGAAAAGCGCGGGGTCGAGGACGAGCTAGCCAAGCTCCGCAAGAGCGGCAACAACGTGGCCGACAATCTCAAGGACGCTGAAAACACCGTCGCCCAGATCGCCAAGGCTCAGTACATCAACAGCAGGCGAAGCCACTGGCAGAACCTGATCGGAGGCATCAACCCGAGCACGCTCGCCAGTGACAAGGGCAAGCTCGAGTATCTGGCCCGCACGCAGCAGGCGGCTATCGACGATCTTGAAGAGCGTCAGAGCAACATCCGCAACCTCTCCGAAAAACACCTCAAGCAGCACCACGAGCTCGCACGCATCCAACAGGAGGAGGAAAAGGAGCGCAAGTCCCTTCTCAAGGAGAAGCAGGAGCGCCAGCAAGCCTACGGCAAGCTTCAGTCCGAGATCAAGTCGCGTCAGGCCCGCATCGACAAGCTCAAGAAGGATCAGGCGCGCCTGAGTTCACTTGTGGCCGCAATCGACGCGCGCCTCGAAAAGGAACGCCGTCAGGCGGAGCAGGTCGCCAAAAAGCAGGCCATCCGCCCGCCGTCCAAAAAGCAGAACGCCTCCTATGCGCCGCAGGTCGGCAGCTTCGGCAAGCTCAAGGGACGCCTGACCCGTCCCGTCAAGGGCACCGTGGTCGGCCGCTTCGGCACCGAGCGTCAGGATCAGCCGGGCACCACCTGGCAGGGCATGCAGTTCCGGGCACAGGAAGGCTCGGAGGTTTCCGCCTGCGCAGCCGGCAAGGTCGTCTTCTCCGACTGGCTTCGCGGCTTCGGCAACCTCATCATCATCGACCACGGCAATACATATATGTCGATTTATGGCAACAATGAATCGATCTTCACGAACGTGGGCGACACCGTCAAACAAGGCGAAACAATTAGTTCCGTAGGCATTTCGGGAGGCCTTGGCGAGCCGGGCTTATACTTTGAGCTCCGCTACAAGGGCAAGCCGATCAATCCCCAGCCCTGGCTGAAACCGTAACCCATCCCGCCCCATGAGGAAGCCCTCCTCTCCAGTCGGGCACCTAAAAATCATCATGCACAAGCTTCGATCCGTCACCCTGCTGTGCGCAGGCATCTGCGCCGGCGTCCTCTCCACCGTCGGCATTACCGCGTACGCCGAAAAACAGTCGGCCGCGCCCCTGCCCCTTGCAGAGATCCGCCAGTTCACGAGCGCCTTCAATGCGATCAAGGACTTCTACGTTGACGACGTCTCAGACGCCAAGCTCCTTCAGTCCGCCGTCGACGGCATGGTGAGCGGTCTCGATCCTCACTCGAGCTTCCTCGACGTCGAGGGCTACAAGGACATGACTGAAAGCACTCAGGGCTCCTTCGGCGGCCTCGGGCTTGAAGTGACGAAGGACCCCGCGGGCGTTCGCGTCATCTCCCCGATCGACGACACGCCCGCCGCACGCGCAGGCATGCGTGCAGGCGACATCATCACGCGCATCGACGGCAAGTCGGTAGCGGACATGTCCCTCAATGCGGCCGTCAAGCTCATGCGCGGTCAGCCCAACACCAAGATCGAGCTCGTCGTGGCCCGCAAAGGCGCCAACAAGCCGCTCAACTTCTCGCTCGTCCGAGCCCTCATCAAGACGCAGTCCGTCAAAATGAAGAAGCTCGACGAAAAGGTGGGCTACATCCGCATCTCACAGTTCCAGGAGCGCACGGCCGAGGATCTCTCGAAGTATCTCGACGAACTGGCCAAGGACGGTCATCTCGAAGGCCTCGTGCTTGACCTGCGCAACGACCCGGGCGGCCTGCTCCAGGCAGCCATCGGCGTCTCCGCCGCCTTCCTGCCGAAGGGCTCCGACGTTGTTTCCACGAAGGGACGTCAGGCGCAGTCCGACTACACCTTCAAGGCGGTCGAAGCCGACTACCGCGCGGGCAACGCCGTCAGGGCGCTCTCCGGCCTGACGCCTGTCGCAAAGAAGGTGCCCATCGTCGTCCTGATCAACTCCTCGTCCGCCTCCGCCTCCGAAATCGTGGCGGGCGCCCTGCAGGACCACAAGCGCGCGACCATCATGGGCGACCGCTCCTTCGGCAAGGGCTCCGTGCAGACCATCATGCCGATGAAGTTCGGAGACAAGACCGTCGCCGTGAAGCTCACGACAGCACGCTACTACACGCCGTCGGGCCGCTCGATTCAGGCCAAGGGCATCATCCCCGACATCTATGTCGACGACACTCCGAAGGGCAACTACCCCTCCTTCCAGATCCGCGAGGCCGACCTCACGCACCACCTGATCAATCAGGATGAAAATAAGGATGAGAAGGACCTGCTCAAGGATCTGCCCTACGATGACGAGGAAGGCGAAATCCCCGACTACCAGTACATGTTCGGCGACGACAAGGACTGGCAGCTCCAGCAGGCCGTCAATTTCCTCAAGAACAAGCCCGTGGCCGAATCCAAGTACCGCGGCAAGTCCCGCGACCTGGTGAAGAAGCTCAAGGCCGAAGCGGCGGCCGAAAAGCTCAAGGCTGATCGAGCCAAGGCCTCCAAGATGGAGAAGAAGGCCGAGGACGCCAAAGCTGACAAAGCTGAAGACGCCAAGACCGAAAACTAAGTCGCACTGACCAAAAAAGGAGGCCGCGAAACTATCCGCGACCTCCTTTTTCCATCTTCTGTCTCCCTGCTCAAGGCTTCAAGAAGAGCTCCGTATCGGAGCTGCTCTTGAGCCCGGGGCGCACCTTGAAGCCCGTCAGCACAAAACGCTGCCACTGGCCGAGCACGGACGCCATCAGGAGGGACGCCCTGCCGGACGCATCGAAATCGGCAGGAAGCGCACCTTCGGCAACGGCCGTGCGGTAACTCAGCTTCAGCCCCGCCTCAAGGGCGAGATGCAGTCGGCTGACGCGTTCGATGAGCCTGGGATCCTCGTAGATGAGAACCTGCCCCGTCATGACTCGCGTGATGCCGGGATTGGCGTCGGCAAACTGCAGCATCACATTCACGCTGGTCCTCACCTGATCGAGGCCGGACATGCCCTCCGACGCACGGATCTGCCCCGTCAGCCCCATCAGGCTTTCCTCGGCAAAATCGATCAGTGAGTCAAACATGTCCGCCTTGTTCTTGAAGTAGCGGTAAAGAAGGCCCTCGCTGATGTCCATCACCTCGGCAATGCGCGCTGTGGTGATCTTTTCAAGCGTTGCTTCGTTGAGCATGCCTGCAAGGTGCTGCAGGACTTTCTGGCGGCGCTCTCCCTTCGTGCGTCGATGGGAGAGCGTAACTTCGACGGCATCCGTCATGATGTTCTTTCTTCTACAGTGCTGAAGTCTCGGGAAAGCGTAAGTTTACAGCGTCGGCTCGAACGGAGCCCAGGCCAGCGGTCGGTTCGACTGAGCGGCAAGCGCATCAAGCGCCTGCCTCACCTCGAGGACCTTTCCCACGGCCGCCCCCGCCCTGCTCTGCAGGAACGCACGCAGCGCCCCCCGCCAGGACGTGTCGACAGGCTCCCACAGCACGGATGCAGTTTCGGCCGGCAGCTTCGCCTCACGGCACGCAAGCTTCAGGGCCTCATCCATTCCGCCCTGAGCATCCGCCAGACCGAACTTGACGGCCTGAGCACCCGTCCAGACGCGGCCTTGGGCGACGCGCTCGACCTCCTCAACGGACATGCCGCGGGACTCGGCCACCAGCTTCTTGAAGTCCGCGTACGTACGGCTTACGCCTCCCTCGATGAGTCTGCGTTCCACATCGCCGGGCGCCGCAGCAGGATTGCCGAAGTCCGCAAGCGGCGTCGTGCGGTAGCCGCCGCGTCCCACCTTCAGCTCCTCACGAAGTCCCTCGGCGTGCACGCTCATCGCAAAGACGCCGATCGAGCCCGTGATGGAAAGCGGATCCGCCACAATGCGGTCCCCCGCCGTGGCGATCCAGTAGCCGCCGGAAGCCGCGGTGTCGCCCATCGAGATGATGACAGGGTTCCCCGTCTTCTTCTTGTACTCAACCAGACGAGCACGAATCAGTTCCGCCGCAACCGCATCACCGCCGGGACTGTTGACGCGCACGACGAGGGCCTTGACCTTGGGATCCTCCTGAATTTCATCGATCACGCCATTGATGCCGTCGGGCGTCATGCCACCAAGCTCGGGCATGCCCGTGATCTCACCCTCCGCAATGAGGACGGCCACTGTGTCTCCCGCAGAAACGGTCTCTGTCGCGGCCAGATAGGCCGTGGCGTCAATGGCCTTGAGGTCCTTCACCTGACCGCCTGCATACTTGTCGGCAAGCTTCTGAAGATAGGCATCTCGCGTCTCAAGCTCGTCGATGAGTCCCGCCTCCCTGAAGAAAACGGAGAGCGACTTTTCCGCCGTTCCGTCCTTCGCAATCCCGGCGATGAACTTCTCGACCGTGCCGTTGACCAGACCACGACGAGCCTCGAGACGGCTCACAAGCCCCGCCCAAGCGTCGTCCATGTAACTCTTCTGGGCTGCAAGACTTTCCGCCGAAGGCCTGCCCGACGTAAAGATCTCGGGAGCGCTCTTGAAGGCGCCCGCCTTGTGCACCTCGACCTCAAGCCCCGCAGCGTTCAGAAGCGGTCCCCAGTAGAACGTCGTGGCGGAAAGCCCCTTGACGATGGCATCCCCCATCGGATGAATGCCGACGTGATCGGCATGCGCCGCGACCAGATACTGCGGTTGCGTGTACGAAATACTCCATGTCCAGACCTGATGCCCGCTCGTCTGACGATAGCGGTCAATCGCGGCTCCGATTTCACGAATGGAGGCCATGCCCGCTCCCGCCAGATCGTCGACACGAAGCACGACGCCCGCGATGCGGTCGTCATGCGCCGCCCTGTCGAGCGCATCAACGACGTCCGCAAGCCTCGTATTCTCTTCAAAGGAATCCTGCCCGAACATGGACAGCATGAACGACGGCTCTGCAGGACCGCTCTCCTTCACTTCTCCGACCAGGTCAATGCGAAGAAGCGTTCCCTTGGGCAGGTTCGGCGCCTCCGAGGCCACCCAGAAGACGACCGCCAGCGTGACGAGCGTCAGGAGAAAGAGAAGGTTCACCAGAAGACGGCGTACCCCGTCAAGCAGCGCATAGGCTGCGGCGATGCGTGAGAACATTCAAACACCCATTGCTAAAAATTCTGTCGTCCGGCGTTCCGAACTGAAGGCGGGAAAGCTCCCTGATGTGCCCGATCGTAAAGTCCGCACAGGGACGCACGATGCGGTTGGCAAGCTTGCCGTTCTTCTTGCGGTACCCCGTGCACCAGACCGTCCGGATCCCCTCGGCGTGCGCAGCCATGAGGTTCATCGGACTGTCGTCAACAAAGACCGTGTCGGCGGGAGAAACGCCCCAGCGCCGGCACGTCATCAGAAACATCAGGCGACTCGGCTTCGGACGCCATTGGCCCAGCGCATGCATGTCAGTGCTGGCCACCAGGCCGTCCACAACATGGTCAAGCTCCAGCGCTTCAAGCACGGCCCGGGCATAGTTGCGCGGACCGTTCGTAAAGACGACCTTGCGTCCGGGAAGCCTCTTCACGTCCTCTGCGGGACATCCACTGAATTGGATGTAGAGACGCGGATCAAAATCGTGCGCAAAGCTCAGGAAGTCCCGGGGATCGATGCCATGATGCCTCCAGAGCCCCAGGAACGTGGCGCCGTAAACGCTCCAGTAGTGCCGGCGAAGAGCCGAAGCCTCCTCCCATTCCATGCCGAGCTCTCTGCACATGTATTCGTTCATCAGCAGATGAATCTTGTGGAGCATGCCGCCCGACGCCTCAAAGAGCGTGTCATCGAGATCAAATAGCCACAACTTCGGCATAGGTTCCCTTCTGTTCGAGTCGCAAATACAAAAAACTCGGCAACCGTCCGTCATTTTACGGACAACGATTGCCGAGTTCATGGGAGCGCCCGGGTTTCGGGCGCATCCAGCAGGGTTGACTCCCGCAGCATCAGTCTCCGTAGAGCTTCTGCTTGAGTTCGCGACGCTGCTGGGCCTCGAGAGAAAGCGTGGCGGTCGGGCGGGCGAGCAGACGGGCGACGCCGATGGGATCACCGGTTTCCTCGCAATAGCCGTATTCGCCGTCGTCGATGCGCTTGATCGCAGCCTGAACCTTCTTCAGAAGCTTGCGCTCGCGGTCACGGGTACGCAGTTCAAGCGCGTGCTCCTCTTCGATCGTGGCGCGGTCGGCCGGATCGGGCACAACCGTCGTTTCGCGAAGATTCACCGTCGTCTGATCAGCATTTGCACGAAGCTCCGCTTCCATCGTCTGAAGGCGGTTCTTGAAAAATGCAAGCTGGCGCTCATCCATGTAGTCGTCTTCCGACATCTTCAGGAGCTCGTCAACCGTCAAAAGTTTAGTCGTGCCCATAACTTCTCGTCTTTGTATTTAGATTGGCATTGTGTGGCCGAACAAAGCGGTGCGGCCGTCAGAAATATGGCTTTATACAGGAAAACTAGACCCTTTGCCAACTGCCCAAGGCCGTTTTATTTCAGTAACTTCCCTGAGAGTCAATCCCGCACCTGCTCCACGCTTCTAGTCCAAACAGGTGGCGAGGCCGCGCTTGATGGCCTCCTCGGGAAGATTGCGCCCGATGAACACAATCTTCGAGAAGGGCTTGCGGTCTCCCCACGTATCAAGCACGTCGCTCACGGCAAGCATGTGCACGCCCTGGAAGACGACTCGGCGGTCGGTGCCGCTCAGATAGAGAACGCCCTTGTAGCGAAGCATGTCCTGACCGTAGACGCTCGTGAGCGAAGCGATGTAGCGTTCGAGCTTCATCGGATTGAACGGTCGATCGGACTCATACACAAACGAGTGGATGTCGTCGTTGTGATGGTGCATGTGATGATCGTTGTTGAAGAACGCAGGATCAACATCAAGCACGTCGTTCATGTTGAAGCCCGTGATGTTAAGCACTTCGTCAACAGGGCATTCGCCCATGTTGACGCGGCGGATCGGGGCGCGGGCGTTCATCTGACGAAGACGCTGCTCCATGGCCGCAACTTCCTCGGCCGTGCAGAGATCCGTCTTCGAAAGCAGGATTCGGTCTGCAAAGCCGACCTGATCGCGCGCAGCGGCCTCCTCGTCAAGCGTGGCGGAACCGTGCTTGCAGTCGACGACCGTCACCACGCCGTCAAGACGGAAGAAGGCGGCGACGGCATCGTCCATGAAGAAGGTCTGGGCGACGGGGCCAGGATTGGCAACGCCGCTAGTCTCGATGACGACGTAGTCGAACTTGATCTCGCCCCTGCTGCGACGCAGGCGCAGATCAGTGAGAACCTTGGACAGGTCGCCGCGGATCGTGCAGCAGACGCAGCCGTTGTTCATGTTCACAATCTGTTCCCTGTCCGTCTGAACAAGCAGATCCGTGTCGATGTTCTCCTTGCCGAATTCATTTTCGACAATGGCGATCTTGTAGTTGTGGTTCTCGCTGAGGATGCGATTCAGCAGCGTCGTCTTGCCGGCACCGAGAAAACCCGTAAGAATCGTCACCGGAATGTCCGGCTGTTGTTCTTCAACCATCATTTTTTTATCCTCGTCAATAACGAACCAACCACGGGTGAGCCCGTGGTTGTGCATGCAATCAGTCTACGCCTCAAGGCCTCACCAGGAGATGAAGTCCCTTCAGGTATTCGCCTTCGGGGTAGGTCATCAGAAGCGGGTGGTCAATGCCGCCGCCGAAGCGGCCGACGGCCCAGGCATCCACCTTGGCGTCAAAAACGGCGCCCGCAACGATCTTCTGGAAGAGATCGACGTCCACCGCGCCCGAGCACGAGAACGTGAAGAGCTGGCCGCCGGGCAAAAGGAGCTTCAGACCGTTGAGGTTGATGTCCTTGTAGGCACGGGCCGCGCGTTCGACATGGCGATGGTTCGAGGCGAACTTCGGAGGATCGAGGATCACCAGATCGAACTTTTCGCCCGCATCACGAAGCTCGCGCAAATACGTGAAGACGTCCTTGCAGACAAACTTGGCGCAGTCACCCTCAAAACCATTGCGCCTGGCATTGGCGGCGGCCATGTCGAGGGCCTCCTGAGAGGAGTCAACGGAGACGACTTCGGCCGCACCGCCCTTGAGGAGTGCAAGAGAGAAGCCGCCCGTATAGCAGAAACAGTTGAGCGCGCGCATGCCCCTGCCGTGGACGCGGCGGAACTCCTCCGCGACCTTCTGGGCCGTCAGGCGGCTTTCACGCTGGTCGACATAGAAGCCGGTCTTGTGACCGACGCGCACGTCAACGCCATAACGCACGCCGTCTTCCACGACTTCAATCGCGGCAGGCGGCTCTTCGCCGCGCAGCAGTTCGCTGCGGATCGGCAGACCCTCACGCTGGCGCGTGGCCGCGTCGGATCGGTCGAAGATCGTCTTCGCACCCGTGATCTCCATCAGCAGGTCGGCAATCAGCTCGCGATGAGCCTCAACGCCTGCAGACTGGAACTGAGTCACGAGGCAGTCGGCGTACTGGTCGACGATCAGGCCGGGCAGACCATCCGCCTCGCCGAAAACGAGACGCACGGCACTCGTGCGGTCACGCAGACAGGCACGAGCCTCGACGGCGTGACGAAGCTTCCTCTCGAACCAAGAGGCATCGATCACCTCCTCTTCCTTGAAGGACCAGCAGCGTGCGCGGATAGTCGATTCGGGCGAATAGGCTGCCCAAGCGAGGAAACGGCCGTCGAAAGAGACGACGCGAACAGTCTCGCCGCTTGCGGGAGCAGTCTTCTTGGAGTCGAGAACCACCTTTTGAACCGCCGTGTCGTAGACCCACGGATGGCGGCGCAGAAGGGAGCGCTCCTTGGATTTCTTCAGAACCAGATCAATCATGACTTAAATGCCTTCAGGAATAGTGATGACACCTTTAAAAACGGTCGTCGCCGGCCCCGTCATCATGACGGGAGCGTCCGGCGTCTTGAGGCCTTCCCAACGGATGGTGAGCTCGCCGCCACGGGCCTGAAGCGTCACCTCTTCGTCAAACCAACCGCGGCTGATACCCTCGACTGCGGCTGCACAGGCGCCGGTGCCGCAGGCGAGCGTTTCACCTGCACCACGCTCCCAGACGCGGAGCTTGCCGCGTGTACGGGAGACGACCTGCAGAAAGCCCACGTTGACACGGGCGGGAAAGGCAGAAAAATATTCCATCCTGGGGCCGACCTCCGCCACAGGAGCGGCGTCGACATCCTCGACGCGGATCACGGCGTGCGGATTGCCCATCGACAAGGCGGAAAACCAGACGTCGGAACAGGAGAGATGCGCATGATAAATCCTCGAGGCACCTTCCGTGCCGGATTCGAGGCCTTCGGGAACAAAGGGCAACACTTCCGGCGCCTTGCGGGCAGGCCCCATGTTCACCGTCACACGGCCGTCAGGCCTCACTTCGGGCTCGATGACGGCCTTCATCGTCTCAACGCGAATGCTCGTCTTGTCGGTGAGCCCCTCTTCACGAACAAAGACGGCGAAACAGCGGGCGCCATTGCCGCACTGTTCGACCTCGTCCCCGTCGCAGTTGAAGATGCGATAGCGGAAATCAACACCGGGAAGCCTGGCACGCTCGACCATCAGCACCTGATCAGCCCCAATGCCGAAGCGACGGTCGGCCAGATAGCGGATGAGTGCAGGCGTAGGCTCGATGTCCTGTCGGATGCCGTCAAGCATCACGAAGTCATTGCCGGCACCCTGCATTTTCGTAAACTTCAGCGTTCTCATTTCAGGTATTCTTTTCAGTCGTTTTTTAATAGAGTGACTGCTCGCCCTCAGGTCGAGTCTTGAAGCGGCGGTGGACCCAGAGGTACTGGTCGGGATATGCACGAATCCATTCCTCGAGTTCGGCATTGAGCCTTCGGGTATCCGCTTCGAAGTCGGCCGTCGGGAAGTTCTCCCACGGCTTGGATGATGACGTGCCCTCTTCGGTCATCGTGGCAATGCACCAGAGGACCTTTGCCCTCGTCACTCGCGCAAGACGCGAGACCATCGGCAGCGTGGCTGCCTGTACGCCGAAGAACGGCACGAAAATCGAGTTCTTGATTCCGTGGTCCATGTCGGGCAGGTAATAGAAGGGAAGCCCCTCCTTGATGGCGCGCAACACGGGGCGCAGATCGCTCTCGTTGCTTTTGGCGATGAGGACAGGGGTCGGAGAAGCGCTTGCGCCCTGCGAGCACTGCCTCATCCCAGGCAGGATTGCTCTGCTTCTGATAAAGCGACACACCGCGCACGTAGGTGTTGAGCGCAATGCCTGCAGCGTCGAGACCTGCGAAATGCGGTGCCACAACAATGATGGGCTCACCCTTGTTTTCAAGCAGGTTTTCAAGCCCCTCAAAGGTCACGAACTTCTGAATCGTCTCCTTGTCGGATTCCCAAAGCGTGCCGTGATCGACGGCAGCGCGCGCAAGGCGGACATAGACACGATGTGCCAGCGAGCGACGCTCGGACTCGGAAAGCTCGGGAAAGCAGAGCCTCAGGTTCGTCTCGATGACATGGCGACGCTTCGGAATGGCGAGCCAGAGGATTCTGGCAATGACTTTCGCAAGAGCTTCGCGCACGGACATCGGCAGATTCTTCATCGACCGAACCACACGGATCCAGAACTTGGCAAAGAAAACGTTCACTTTTTGTCTCCGGCCTGCTTGGGATGCGCTCCTGCAGGGGTCTTGTAGCGGTTGTAGCTCCAGGCATACTGCTCAGGCATGCGACGAATGACGGCCTCGATCTGGCGGTTCATCGCCTCGGCGTCCTTTTCGGTGTCGCCTGTAAGCGGTTCATCCCACTTCACAGCCTCAATGCGCCAGCCGTCGCCGCTTCTCACGCCCCAGACGAAGAAGCGATCAGCCTTGAACTGATGCGCGACACGCACAGGAAGCGTCATCGTGTAGGCAGGCCTGCCGAAAAAGTCGGCCCAGACGCCCTCCCCCTTGGAAGGAACCTGATCAGGCAACGCACCGAATGTATGTCCCTGCTTCAGGTTGCGGATCATCTTCTTGACACCCGCAATCGTCGTCGGGCAAGCCTGAATGCCGGGAGCCTGACGCGCCTCGCCCACGATCTTTCTGAGAAGACTCACCTTGGGCGGGCGGTAAAGAATGGAAATGCCGCGCCCCGTCCTTGCAAAAAACGTGGCGGCAAACCACACGGGAAGCACCTCAAAGCAACCGACGTGTGGCGTCAGAAAAACAATCGGGCGACCACTGTCAACGGCCTCGCGCACCATTGCCTCGGCTTCCGGCGCGATATGAACACGCTTGAGCACAGTCTCGGCAGGACGGTACCAAACCCAAAGGCTCTCCATGGCCTGTCGGCCCGCATTGCGACCGACTCGTTCATACAGATGAGGATCGTCATAACCAGCCAGCTTCAGATTCTCCATAGCCCGGGCCCTGGTGGCTGGGGACAGCTTGAAGGTCAGGCCTCCGATGCCCGCCCCCACGACCTGCAAAAAACGCAGGGAGCAAAAGAGCTTCAGCAACCAGTCCATATCTTGCGTCCATTCGAGAGTCAAACAATTAATCCAAACAGTCGAATTAATTTTATTGTCGCAGTGCAGACTTTCCATGAAATCAGTGACGACAAGTTCATCTCGCCCGAGGCACGGATGAACATCAACTTCGTCTCACAGGGACTCCGCCGCACGGCGGAACCCGATTCTCAAGCACGTGAACAGGTCGAACCCAAGCACATGAGCCGTCGTCCTTCGACACGATCACGCCACCGGGACTAGGCTGCGAGGCGGTGCCCGATTCCCAAAAACGTGACGGTCTGAACCAAATATAGAGTGCGAAGCTCGCCCGGATGTACCTTGACTGT
>VOFD01002762.1_pt1 | contig 18326 bp, 28 predicted proteins | sample 5384101 | NCBI WGS metagenome assembly VOFD01 (sample SAMN12384723, study PRJNA508395) | human gut metagenome | isolation source: healthy gut C | host: Homo sapiens
AGCGGAAGTTGTCAAGCTGGGTGGACAATACCTGCGGGGATATGTGTGGGATTGTATTTTTGCCGAAGTTCACTGCTTCAGTGGATATTTCTGTGTGCGGTGGGGGAAACTGACTTCCTTCCTACATAATATCATTGCCATTGTGTTGATGCGTATTCCGGCGCATATTTGACTCCGTTGTTCCCGACAACGCTACTGCCAATGGGGACTTGCCACCGCTTCCGGCTCAATTATTTCGTGGTGATCTGCGTAATTGCTTTTGCAGTGTTAATGCGGAAAAACAAGGAATACGAAAATGGAGGAGTGCAGAATAGATAAATAAAATATTTTCATTTGAACGTAAGTAGCCTGCAGTATTATGAGAATGTGGGATTGATCGCACCGAAATATACCGACCCGGCCAGCGGCTATCGTTATTACGGTGCCAGACATTCGAGGTACTCAATAGCATTCGCTGATGGATGCGGACACCTTACTGCCCCACAGCGCCTCGGTAATGTTTATTGGCTTCTTCCTCCAAAAGCGAGTTGAGCGTTTCCTCTACGCTTCCCCGACCAATTCTTTAATTTGCCCCTTGATAATTTCCTCGTTGAGCTGTACAATGTTGTTGGACATGGTTTGCTGTCTCCTTTCAGAATGTGTGTTGCAACTTCATTCTACCAGAGACCGCAAGCCGTGTCTATTTTTGCCTACCAAAGATACCTCAGATTCAGAGGCATCTCTTCCCAGTGAAGAAACAACACCTGACCCTGGCACAGAAGTTCAGGAAGCCACTGCGCCGCCGGAAGCTTCTGGCTGACGAAGGGACACAACCTGAAACCGGGGCTTGGGCCTGCCGGAAGAAGAGGACAGGAAACGACTGCACCCACAGCGCCTGCTGAGTGATCTCCCTGGCGCAGGAGACAGAACCAACCGCTCCTGTGGAGCCCACGCAAGTCCCCACAGAAGAAACTGCTCCAACAGCGTCGCTGGAGCCAACCGCACTGTCCACAGAGGAAGCTGCGCAACCTCAGAATTCTGAGTTCCCACAGAATCTGCGGGAATCCCTCTGCCGGGCTGCTCCAGCAGTCTCAGGCCCAGGTCATCAATCCGGGCAGTGAGATCATGCCTCTCAGTTTGGATGATGCAGACTCTGGTGAGATTTCGGAGCAGGTGGAGTTGTTCTAAGCTCAGCTCTACGGTTCTTTATCCGGATATTCTCCCCGGCGTGGATCTCCAGTATGATACCATTGGTCTCAGCCATCAAGGAGAGCATCATCGTTAACGAGCTTCAAACCAGTTATACATACCGCTTCCCGACTCTTTGTCTGATTTGACACCCGCTGCGCAGGAAGACGGTTCCATCCTGCTGAACAATGCCAACGGAGAAGCAATTTATAAGATTCCTGCGCCGTACATGGTCGATGCCAATTGCCAGGTGTCCTATGACGTGTGGTATGATCTTGCAGAAGTGGCAGATGGTTACTTGCTGACTGTCACCGCAGATCCTGCATGGATCCATCGGGAGGACGGCCCTTCCCGTTACCATTGACCCGGCCCTGATTGTTGCAGCCGGCAATGTAAATGACGATATTGTTATGAACTTCGTATCTCAGGAATATCCTGGTCAAAAAGTACAACGGCAGTCAGCTCTATATGGGCAACCAGGGCGGCACCAATAAAAAATCTCAACGCCTATTTGTACTTTAAGACGTTGCCACAATTCCTGCCAACTGTTCCGTCGTGGGCGCCACAGTCAGCCTGTACAAGATGGATTACAGCCATGTTGGCATGAGCAAATTTTATGGTCAGATCCGCCAATGACTGGGGATAAGCCAAGCGGCTATTCCAACTACACCAGCTGGATCTACGATATCAACTGGAATACGGCCCCTGCCTATAGCGAGACCGTGGAAGACTACGCAGAGCTCTATTCAGCCGGCTCGACGGGAAAATACATTGATTGGGGATATTTCCAGAGCAGTTTGCAATTGGTATACTGACCCTACAATTAATAAACCGGACACTGGTTATTACCCCATATGCCCCAACCGGGTTTACGAGCACAAACCATGCCTGCACTGCCTATTACACCTTTTTACAAATACACGCCGTCCCATGTTCATCGTGTATTATCGCAATAATGTTGGCTTCTGAGGGATACTATACTTACCAAAACTATCTCCGCAGGCCGGGCAGGTACTCGCACATCAGCGACCATACCTTCCTCAGCTGACTTTGGCCAATACCTGGTTTCCCTCCTCCAGCAAATGCCCTTCAGCATCACCGCCTACCAAGCAACTCCGCCAACGGGAATCACTATTTTGCGGATTCCGATGTTGCCGGTATCCATACGGTCAATTACTTCGGGCATGAAATGCGGCGCGGGCTGAAGCTGTCCATCCAGGAATCCATCCGGCAGATTACGGTGAAAACCGAGGACGCCAGCATCGAATACTATGTCTATAATGACGCGGATGGCAGCGAACACTATTTCCAGATCACCGGGAAAAGCAGCCCTTACGAAGATGAGGACGGCTTGAATCTGTCTGAAGGTAGACGGCTCCAAATTCATCTTGACGGATAAGAAGGACAATGTAAAAAGAATTTTACAACGGCTACCTGACCAAAATTGGCGACGCGGATGGAATGCCATCTACCTGCTGTACAACGGCAAGGGAATACAGCGCCGGCTCCAATACCTGAAGCCCACCAGCGGCGGCCAATTACATCAGTAAAATCATCCGCATCAATGACAACGGAGAAGCTGCGGATGTACCGGTTACCCTGTTCACTCCTGGCGTTAGCAACAATCTGCTGGTCTCCATCACAGATGCTGGCGAAAGACCCACCTCTATTACGACCCACAGGGGCGGCCTCGAAAAGCGGATCACCTTCCCGGATAACGTCTGTACATTTATAATTCGAAAACGGCACCCTGCTGAAAGCCTACGACGAGGAAGCCAAGGTGGGTGTTGGATTGACCTACCGCAACTTTCAGGGAACCCTTTATTGTGGAAGGTGCGATTTGCAGCTGCTTCCGTCACCGGCACTGAAGCCGTAGGCAGCCAGTGGCATCTCTGGGTGTACAGCCCCAATATGAAGGATTACCGCTTCTATGGCCCAGATCAGAAAAAAGATACCGCCGACGATACGGTGGTCCGGTACACCTTTGACCCACTGGTAAAACGGTCAATATTGTGAATTTCAACACGGACCGCTCTCACATTCTGGGCGTGTCCAACGCCTCCTACACGGCAAACTCCAAAACAAAGACAAAAAACCGCCTGTCTGGCGCGGCAGCTACGGGCTGTTAGCGCAAAACCGGCTGAACAACAGTGGCTTTGAAAGAGCAACAATTGCGGATATCCCTGGGTGGAGGCAGTTTCGAACAGAGCTCTCAGGTCTCAATACTTTCCGCAACAGCATTCGGAGGTCAGCCCTGCCTTGAAACCTCATACCGGAAATTACCTACTAAAAAACCTACATCAAGGGAGAAGGTATCCACCACTGAGGACGGCAGCAGTGCGGGCATGTATCAAAGCAGGTGTACCTCCAAAAAGCATTCGCTATACCTTATCCGCCTGGGCCAGTACGGCTGGGGGTGACCCGCTATGGGAAGGACGGCGGTATGATTTTGCAGTTCGGAATGACTCCGGGCGGTGCTTGCTGCCAACGAGCCCTGAACTACCAAACCTCCCAAAAGAGATCAACAACGGCTGGACCCGGCTGGAGGTAAGCTATACCCCCGACAGCAGCGGCTGGTACCGAATATATATGCCATCAGCGCAACGCCAGCGCCTTTGGCGCCTTTGACTTTTAATGCAGCTGGAGGAAACAAAATCCGATGTATCTGAAAGCGGCGCTTCCACCGCAAATCTTGTACAGATTGGATCTTTTTGAGCTGTGGAATGGCGCAACGGCAGGCTGCAGCCTAAATTCCACCCTACTGGACCAAGGGCCCCGGTGAAGTTGAGCCCAAAACAGAAGGTGCAAGGAAGGCTATAGCATGTCCATCCAGGGGGCCATTACGGACAAGTGCCGGGCGTCCCAAGTTATTCCCCATCTATCAGACTTCCGACAGCACCACATCCTGTCGGCTGGGCTCAGGCCCACTCTGCGCCCAACTGTGCTTCTGCTACGGACATGAAGGGGGACAACAGCGAGAGCAAGCGGTTTTTGGCCTCATTGCCAAGGTGGACTATACAGACGGCACAGCGGCAGACTACCACTATGTCCCCTTTTGACTGCAACTACACCGACTGGCAGTATGCCTCCGCTTCCCGTGGTGCCGAAGCAACGGAACAAGACAGTCTCCACCATTACGGTCATTACGGCCTATGACTACAATGTCAACGTGGGCCATTTTGATGACATCTCCCTGGTGGAGGAACCGGCACAAACCTACACCTACGATGACGAAGGCAATCTGAAGGCCACTACCTCCACAGGGAACAGCGATGAGACCTTCCAATACGATGGCGCAGACCTGATTGACCAGACGGCGGGTGGATATGGCTCTTATCACTACGAATATAAAAACCATAATATGATCAAGGCCACCAATGACGGTGTCTCTGTCACAGCCGATTACGATGAGGCCGGCAACAGCACGGGCACCAAGCTACAAAGAGCGATGGGACCGGCCTCTATCTGCAGACCCATGCCACGTACACCGCAGAGAAAGACCACACCGCCAGCGTCACCGACGCCAACGGCGGAACAACTACCTTGCATATGACAGCTTGGGCCGCAATACATCCACCAGCACACCAATTGATACTGGAGTCACCTCCACTACCGAGTACTCCTATGTCTCCGGCAACGACCGGCAATACCGGACTTCCAATTCGGCGGGCGGCGTGCTATACTATGGGTATACCAATGGCGTCCAAGCTGAGGCCAGCCGTTATTCCAAGGACAGCCAAGCGCGGCCCTGGCAGCGGTACCACCTGACTTTTGGATGCATGGGGGAACACCACCAAGATCCAGGTTCAGAGCGCCACAGGCGGCACGCCCACCTCCTGGCTTACAGGCCCCACCCTGGCCAGCTACGAGTATGCCGGGAACAATGGTACCTGTCCAAAATGACCCACGCCAATGGCGATTATGAAACCTATACCTACGACCGGTACGGGCGGGTGGTCACCATAGGCCATTACACCCAGGACGGCAGCCTAAGCTACTCCGAGATTTATTGTTTACGACGGCAACGGAAATACAGGACGCTGCAAGGTGGTGGACAGCTCCCACAACATCCTGGACGATTACCGGTATGAGTACGACTCTCTGGGCCGTCTCATCCGCAGCAGTCAGGTCTCGGGCGGAAAAACAGTTCTTCGGACCGAGCATATCTACGATGCAGACAACCGGATGACGAAGCAGAGCTATCAGATTGGAAGCAAAACCTTTACTGAGAAATACAGCTACAATAACAACGACGGCAGCATGACCAGCATGACAGCTGCCAACGGAGACAATCTGAACTTCTCCTATGACAGCATCAAGCGCCTGTATGGTACCGCCGCAAAAAAACCGGCTCTACCCTGCATTATCTGAAGGAGTACGGTTACCGCACCATTTCCGGGAACCAGACCACCACCCAGGTTTCCTCGCTAGCCTATTCCGGATTTACGGGAGCGCCAACCTACCGTTACGCGTATACGGCAAACGGCAATATCAAGTCCGTACAGCTGCCAAACAAAAACTCAATCACCTACACCTACGACACCCAAGGCCAGTTGATCACGGCAGTGGACGAAGACTGGGCCACAACCTTCCATTATACCTATGATACAGCAGGCAATATTCTTACCAAGAATGCCTGGAGCCAATATGGGGACAATGAGGAGATTGCATACTCCTATGACAATGCCAGCTGGCCGGATCTTCTGACAGCCGTCAACGGACAGCGCATTGCCTACGAGGGTCAGACCTTCAACGCGGATACCGGCGCAGTCAGCGGCACGGTGAAGAGCGGCAATCCCATCAGCTACTTTAACGGGGATACCCGCTGGAACTTCACCTGGGAGAACGGGCGGCAACTGGCTACGGCGACAACCACGGAAAGGAAATACCGAGACTTCCATCTCTCCTACGCCTACGACCTGAACGGCCTGCGGACGGAGAAGACCGTCACTACGAAAACCTACGCCGTTGTACAGCATACAGTAACCTTTGTGGCAAACGGGAAAACTGTGAACCATGACCGTAGACGATGGGTATGTCTTGCAGGATTCCGACTACCCGGCCATTCCGGAACGGGATGGTTACCGTGGGGAATGGGACACATACACCAGTCCCATTACCAGTAACATGACCATCCAAGCTAACTACATTGCTATCTGGCATACGGTGAAGTTTGTAGCCAATGGAGTTACGGTCAAAACGATCACAGTAGATGTCGGTTATGTTCTGAAAGCTGCGGATTATCCTGAAATCCCGATCCGGGTTGGCTATGTGAGCAGCTGGAACCAGTATACCGGCCCCATTACTAACAACATCACGATCCAAGCTTCCTATGTGCGCTCAGATCATCTGGTTCGGTTTATTGACGACGATACTCTGGTCAAGACGATGACAGTAGGCCATGGCTATGTACTGAAGGACTGGGATTATCCTGAGCTCCCGGAAGTGGCAGGGTATCACGTGAGCTGGAACAAGTACTCGGAGCCGATCACTGCGGATCTGGTTGTTTGGGCAAACTACGCTGTGGCTCCCCACACAGTCACCTTTGTAGCGGATGGGGTTACCGTAAAGACCATGGAGGTAGAGGACGGCTATGTTCTGACTGATGGGGATTACCCGGCTGTTCGGAAAAGGAGGGCTACTGGGGAAGCTGGAATGTGCAGACTTCTCCCATTACCCAGGATACGACCATCCGCGCAGTCTACCGTCTGGCCCATATGCATACCGTTACCTTCGTGGCCAGCGGCAAGACCGTAAAGACCCTGAGTGTTCCGGATGGCTATACGCTAAAGAGCAGTGACTACCCGGAGGTGCCACCGAAAACCGGGTATGACGGGAAATGGAACCAATACACCGCTCCAGTTACAGCCGATATCACCATCCAGGCGGTATATACCCCTGGCACACCAGTTCCCACCCTTCCCACCGACCCGGGCGACCTCATGTCCCTGGAGGACGAAATGCCCACGGAGGCGGAGGAGTCCGAAGAACCAGAGGCTGCTGCCAGCGAAGAAGTTGCCGCCACATCCAGCAGCCCAGCCATGAGATTGGTCAGCACCGTCACGGCAGCACAGCTACATCTATGCTGGTAGGCGCCTCCCTGCGGAGACCATTACCACCACGGCAGCAGATGGAACAATTACAGTAGAAATTCTGGACTTTGCCTACAATGCTCAAGGAGCTCCGTATTCCCTGACCTACACCAAGAACTCGGCCAGCCCGGTTACCTATTATTACATCACAAATCTGCAAGGCGACGTGATGCGGCTCATTGACAGCGCCGGAGAAACGAAGGCTACGTATAGCTATGATCCTTATGGTCAAGTCTTGCGGGCAAACGGAGCCATGGCAGAGATCAATCCGCTGCAGTATAGGGGTTACTACTATGAGTCCGGGACAGGTTTCTATTATTTGCAGAGCCGTTATTATAATCCTGTAATTTGCCGGTTTGTTAGCTCTGATAAATATGCCTATACTGGTCAGGGGTATCTGGGCTATAATATGTTTTCATATTGTAATAATAACCCTGTCAACAGCTACGATCCAGCCGGATGCCGTGCTATGGGACCGTCCTTTGTATACTGTAATGATGGAGGCTATGCGTCTCAGTATATTGTCCCCCCTAAGCCTCAAAAGCGCAGTCAGGAACCCACCCCAGAATCCCAGGTGCTCGATTATTATGTAGAAAATGACTATGCACAGGTATTGAACGAGTCTGAAGATGCCATTTCGGTTCAATCATATGTAGCACACTTGGGGACATACACAATCGACAAAGGTGGACGGGTGATGAAGTCGGGTATTATAGGCGGTGCAGCAAGTGGTATTGCAGCCAAAGTTTTAGGTAGTTTAGCAAGCGGCTTCGTAGCTGGCGTAGCTGTTTCTATCTTGGCAGCGTGTCTTGACAATAGCCCTCCTGCTGGTACCTATGATTTATATGCAATTGTGAGCTATGAACGCTATAAATGCACAAAGGAGCAAGTAGCGGCAGGATATGTTTGGAGGGATGTGGTCAGATGTGTTGGTTACATTGACATTAATGCTGTAGACGGTCAGTATGAATGGTATTGTGTTGGTAATGTTTCGGCACTTGAAACATTAGTTGGCCCTGGCTTTAGGGGTGATACTATTATGAAAATGCAAATGCACAGCTGCATAATTAACTCCGAAGACGGTAACAGTTATATAGTTAGAAGATCTGACTTATTCCTGTTTATTTGGCGACTTGGGCTCAAACGCCATTCCAGCCTATTTAACATAACCAACCAAGAAGGAAATGTTAATTTATATATATCTAGAAGTGTTCAAATTATAATTAATTTGTGTAAAATTATCGAGGCTGCATTTGTATGCTATGTCTCCTTTCCGTTTGCGATGAGGCTTGCGTTAATTTTACCTTCTTACCGAGAGAGCAACTTGCTAGTTACTACATTATTTATCTGTGGTGCATTTTCTGGTTATGTAGTTAAGGTGCTAGTTGCTAGTTTCCTTGTCCCCCATGTACGTTGGCTCACCCTAAAACCAGATATGGATTCCGTAGATTTTCAATTCAAAATAGAACAGGGCAAAAATGCTGGTATGTGGATTGTTTACCCAATTTTGATTATTGAAATCATCTCATTTTTCGCTATTTTTTTCTAATCGTTGCGCTGTGGGCCTTTTCTATGTTAGCAACGTCTATTTTATCTTTTATCGTCCCCAAAATTCCAGCGAGGCATCGCCGGGCTAAAGCAAAGAAGTCGGCTCATAATCGTGTTGTACGCAAGCGTCAGCGTAATAGTGGCAAATGGACGAGCAACCCACCTGGTCTCAAATTAGTGGTCATATTATATACTAACCGAGTTACGCAACCGAAACAGCAGTGAACTCTCCCCCATTGTCCCGGCATCTCAGTTCCGTCTCCAGCAGCCCGGCTTTTCGCAAATCCTTCATGGCCCGGCGGACGGTGGATTCGGAGTATTTGAGGTCCCGGGCAATGGTGGGGATGGCGGGCCAGCAGGTATTGTCCTTGTTGGCCCGGTCTGCCAGGTAGATGTAGACCGCCACTGCCCGGTGGGGCAGGTCCTGGCGGTACAGGTGATCGAGATTTCCCATGGTGCGTTACTCCCTTCCTTGGTTTTCCCCGGCGGTACCGTTCTGAGCGGACGCCTTTCCGGGAGGTTGGATTTCTTACACATTACTTCTGCCTCCTCCCGTGGCAAATTGCCGTGGCCACCCCCTTCTGCTGCTTTGTCACAAAAGGGGGCTACTGGGGAACTTGGAATGTGCAGACCACTCCCTGTTACCCAAGATATGACCATCCGCGCAGTCTACCATCTGGCCCTATATGCATACCGTCACCTTCATGGCCAGTGGCAAGACCGTAAAGACCCTGAGTGTTCCGGATGGCTATACGCTAAAGAGCAGCGATTACCCGGAGGTTCCGCAGAAAACCGGGTATGACGGGAAATGGAAAGAATATACCGCTCCAGTTACAGCCGATATCACCATCCAGGCGGTATATACCCCTGGCACACCAGTTCCCACCCTTCCCCACCGACCCGGGCGACCTCATGTCCCTGGAGGATGAGGCACCCACAACTGAAGAGAATCCAGAGGATTTGGAACTGGCTGGCAGCGAAGAAGTTGCCGCCACATCCAGCAGCCCAGCCATGAGATTGGTCAGCACCGTCACGGAGCAGCACAGCTACATCTATGCCAGCGGACGGCTCCTGCGGGAGACCATTACCACCACGGCAGCGGACGGAACCGTCACCACAGAGGTTCTGGACTTTGCCTACGACGCCCAGGGAACCCCCTATTCTCTGACCTACACCAACGGCACGGCCAGCCCGGTTACCTATTATTACATCACAAATCTGCAAGGCGATGTGATGCGGCTCATTGACAGAGCCGGAGAAACGAAGGCTACGTATAGCTATGATCCCTATGGTCAAGTCTTGCGGGCAAACGGAGCCATGGCAGAGGTCAACCCGCTGCAGTATCGTGGGTATTATTGCGACGCCGACACGGAATTTTATTACCTGCAAAGCCGGTATTATGACCCTGAAATATGTCGTTTTGTCAATTACGATAGGTATGCAAGCACAGGAAATGGTTTTATTGGCCAAAATATGTTTTCATATTGTAACAACAACTCTATAACATACATTGACAGAGCTGGTTACCGTGCACTGGGTCCCACGTACTCATATGTGAATGATGGAGGATCATCCAGACCAGATCCAATTGTACCCGCAGGTTCATATGCAGGAGGTGACATCTACATTGTACTACCAGGACAAGAGGAGGATGTACAAAGCTTAAAAACTGGCGATGTTATAGTAGTCGATTATCGAGCTAACAACGAGGATCCAAATATCTCCATTCAGGATTCCTATAGAATTGAATGCATTGATTTACAGCTCGAGATTATCGATATTATACTAGAATATACGAGCAAATTTCCTGTTGAAGGCTGGGACAGAGACCGGCAGGATATGCTATATGAATGGGGATATCACAATAATATGTACATATTAGATCTATTCCCAGAGAGATCATCTAGTGTTGATTTAAACGCAAATGACGAAAACAAACCATTTTTCATCAAAGATGCTTGAGGTTGGAATCGACGTTATATTAAGAAAAGCTGGCGATATTTTTGGATAAGAAACAAATTGGATTATCTACAAAGACATACTGCTCCATTTTAACAGTTGCTACTATTTTGAGCGTTCCATTGATGGCCTTGTGGGAAGTCAATATTTTTTTGCCTAGATTTTTTGCAACATCCATGGTACACATGCTTGGCCTTTCAATCGCATATATTCCAAGTTCCAATACGCCGGTTGAGAACGAATCGCTTATAGTAATAGGGTTTGCAGCTAGCATTGTTATTATATTTATTGTTACTATTTCATTACTTTTATGGAAAAAAACTTACCGATTTTTGCAGGTATTCTGTACATTACTCATATATTTAGATATTATTTTTTTAATATGCAGAATTATAATGGGAATTCCGGTGCAAAAGGCGTTTTTTATTTAACCGGATCGTTTTTTTGGAAATTATACGGTATTATTTTATCAATTTATAGATTTAAAAAATCAAATAAAATTAAATAATATATTATTTTGTTTTTGCATATGATTGGAACAGTCAGCGTGATGATCATAGACTACGGTTATCGACTGTTGGCAGTGAACTGCAGACGGTACTCTGGTCAAGACGATGACAGTAGGCCATGGCTATGTGCTGAAGGACTGGGATTATCCTGAGCTCCCGGAAGTGGCAGGGTATCACGTGAGCTGGAACAAGTACTGGAGCCGATCACTGCGGATCTGGTTGTTTGGGCAAACTACGTTGTGGCTCCCCACACAGTCACCTTTGTAGCGGATGGGGTTACCGTAAAGACCATGGAGGTAGAGGACGGCTACGTTCTGACTGATGGGGATTACCCGGCTGTTCCGGAAAAGGAGGGCTACCGTGAGGTTTTGGGGGCTGCTGAAGGCATGAAGGAGGACAAGGCCAGTTGGGTCAGCTTCTTCCAGTGGCTCCGTAGCCGTGGCCTTGAGGGCGTCAAACTCATTGTTGGAGACAAGTGTTTGGGTATGCTGGAAGCTGTGGGAGAGGTGTTTCCTGAGGCAAAGTACCAACGCTGTGTGGTTCATTTCTACCGGAATGTGTTCTCTGTTGTTCCCAAATCCAAGGTGAAGAATGTAGCGAAAATGCTCAAGGCCATCCACGCCCAGGAGAGTAAGAAGGCAGCCCGGGAAAAGGCCGCCGCAGTGGTTACCGAGCTGAAGGCCATGAAGTTGCCGGAGGCGTCAAAGAAAGTAGAGGCTGGCATTGAGGAAACCCTGACCTACTGTGACTTTCCATCCGAACACTGGACGAAGATCCGAACAAACAACGCCATTGAGCGTCTGAACCGAGAGATCCGGCGCAGAACCAGGGATAGTGGGCGCTTTCCCGGACGGGAATTCGGCACTGATGCTGGTGTGCGCCCGACTCCGCCATGTGGCCGGAACCCAGTGGGGCAGCAAGAAATACATAAACATGAAGCATCTGGAGGCCATGGAAACAGAAACCACGGCCGTGTAATAGCAGCCATGCCGCAAGGCGTCAAGGGCAAAGGCAAGCGGCGTACCGCCGCCCTTGACCCCTTGCGTCCTGCCTGCTGAAATGTAACCAAGGAGCGCTTAAGCCGCCCCCTGTAATAGATTTCTACCAGTGACCAAAACCAAAATCTTGCACGGTGCGGGAGATTTGCGCCGGTGGCAAGGGATGGGGTAGCGAAGGTATGTCTGCAACAATGAGGGGAAAGCTTTGAACATCTGGCTCAACCTCCCGCAACAGCTGAAAAAGCGGTCATAGTCCCGAGAAAAATTACGGGGATTCATCAACGTTCCGTTCCGAGTACCAAAGACATACAAACTAGTTTGAGGCAGTGCATGAAGCCGGTAAGAGAGCTCTGGCAGAAGGGGAATTGTGCGGAGGCTACCAGCAGTTTTGCCAGATGTTCCTGAACGCAAGGCCGATTATGTTCTACGAAAACAGCCCGGTTGATAGTGAGAGTATCGTCTGTCAGGTCAGACCATTTCAGCCCCAGCAGTTCCCCACGGCGCAGGCCGGTTAAAAGCAGGGTTAAAACAGCAGTGCCAATTTTCACATTGGGATATCCCCAGGCAAAGCCAATAATTCGGCTGACCTCCTCCATGGTGAACGATTCCGTGGATGCTCAGAAACATGAGGAATCCGCAAGCGTTTGGAGGATCCCGAGAACAAAGCCCATTATCCAGAGCGTCACAGAACAGGGAATGAATCAGAACCCGCATTTTATCCATGTAAGATTTTGAAGAAGCTCGAGCAAATTCGTTGAAAAACACCTGTAAATCCATGGGAAGAATGTCCGAAAGCTCCGCTTCCTTCAAGTTCTCTGGGATATGCTGACAGAGAATTTCCAACTGGTGGTAAGAGGTCCCTTAATGGTTCCCAGCTTGTAAGACCGGAGCCACAAGGGAAGCCATTGGCCCAAGGTCATACGGAACACCTCCTTTGGGTATACGGCCCGATATAGTCAAACAAAACGGAAGAAATGAAATGGTCCACCGCCAGCCAGTTGTCAGGAACTAATGAGGAACTTGTGACACTGTCCAGCATCGACAGGTATTTACGGCGCGTTTTCTTATCCCCCGAAGAAGCCAAAAGGTCTATCAAGTCCGGATGAAGCACACACGCCTTAATGGCAAGGGTAGAGAAGAAAAATCCAAGCTAAGCTGTAGCGAATCGAAGCAGTACATTTTTGGGAAGATATCAGCAAGAGCTCCTGCATAGCCACCTCCCACAGTGATTTCACAACGAGTAACATCACAAGAAAGACAGGATTCTTTAGTTTTTGTCATAGAGCTTCAAGGAGCCGTGTGTGAGCCTCTAGCGCCCTGGTATTCAGTAATGGCCCCTTCTTCACGAAAAAGTCGGTAACTGCGCCGTCTATCCTGAACCAGAGTAACAGCGTCACGCTTACAGGGGAAGTCAAAAGCAATATCAAACCGGAGAAGCTGCACCGTCAAGGCAGAACCACGCAAACGGGAAATAACTTGTTTCACAACTTCCGTAGGAACCTTGTTTGGGTTAAAATCAAAGACAACCTCAGGAGCGACTTGCTTGCAGGAGGCATCATAGCAGTAGCGGCCAAACAGAACGGCGCAAGACCAGCCCAGGCCGGAGAGGGTGCAAGTTCGGCAGTAAGAGCCAATTTTGAAGAAGTCTTTAAAAGACCATTGGGTGTCACAGCTGTAAAAAAAACATGTTGTCGATAAGTTTGGAAAGCTGGTCTATGGAAAGAATGGTCTCCTTCTTTTCACAGTCGAAGTTCTGGTATTTGTAAGTAAACTTTAAGCGGATGTTGTCCACAGAGACACGACAAGAAGACGTGTCCAGGTAACGTCCATAAGGGATACCGTCATACACAGAACTCACCTCCAAGAAAGACGGGAAACTGGTAAGGGGCTGATGCAAAGGGGAAAAATTCCCCTCTAGGCCCCTGTTAGAATAAGGGGCCAGAGACAAATTTGTAACTGCTTTGTAACCCAGCTAAGAAGCACCTGGGGGCGCGCGGCTAAAGCATCGCGCGCCCCCCATCCTGAAAAATTAGGTGCGGATGGGGACCCTCAGCAACGAACGGACCAGTCAGCAAACCGACAGTGCAGACCGGCATACAAGAGGCGTACGGACCACTCCAGGCCCTGGAGCACCCCAGCACGCCATAGAACCGCTCAGAAGCCCGGAGAGCCTTCTAGAGCCTCCTACAACCACCAAGTGCAGTAAGACCGGCAGGGGAGACTTCTACGCCTCCAGAACTGCCTACCGTGCCTCCCACGCCTGCGGGCGTAGGCTGCTCTATTGGGAAAGCTCAGAAGCCCGGGGAGGCTCGCGAAAATCAATCGTCACAACCTCCGGCAACTGGCCCCAAGCAGAATTGACCAAAGCTCTATACATGCAGAATAGCTCAGAATCTGAATCTATGCAAATTCCTTCAGCAGCTGAGACCAGCACGGCGAAGTCATATAGGGCTTCTGGGTCAGTGGAACCAACGGAAAGAAGCGGCTCGGTATCTGACACGGCAATTACCTCCTCCAAAGAAAGCCAAATCGGAAATAAAAGTATCCGATTTCGCTATATAGAATAGCACAGATGCAGAAAAAAGTCAATTCGGCTATATGCACAAACCCAATTTGGGTATATCAGAAAAAGAAGTTGCAAACAGAGCAAAATTAGGTATAATAAGTACAAAAAAGATAGCCGAAAAGGGTGAGAACATGAGTGAAGATGGGCAAAAAAAATTTATCAGCAAATTGACAGACGCACTAGAAGAAGGGAGAAAAAGGGAACTGAGCAAGGCTTTGATTTGGCACATGCGAAACTGGTGCGCAGAAGGATTATTGCAGAGAGGGTAAAAAGAGAGCCGAAAAAGGGCAAAGCTAACTCAGGAAGAAATGAGCAGTAAAATTAATACAAATACATTATCTTACCGAGGCTATGAAAACTGCAAAAATGATTTCCCGATTGAATACCTAGTACGTATTGCAGATACGCTGAATGTCAGTATGGATTATCTAACGGGACGAACGGATGACCCGACTAACAGAGGCGAAGATAGTACAAATCTGGCTGAACGAATTGAACAGCTGGAAAAGGCAGTTGCAGGGCTAAAGAATGGATAATAAATCCCCCCTGGAGCAGGTTTAAGAGACCAGCCCAGGGGTTTATCACAGTTGAAAATGATAAAGGCGGCAAAAAAGTACCGTCAAAATAGACAAAAGGAAAAGGGGAACATTTAAGAGGAGAAACAGGGGGAAAAGGCACCAAAAGCAGAAAAGCACCACCATTTAGGTGGTGCTTTTGTGGTGGACGTTATAGGACTCGAACCTATGACCCTTCGCACGTCAAGCGAATGCTCTACCAGCTGAGCTAAACGTCCGTCTCACAACGGTATGTATTATACTGGGCGAGGGACAGTTTGTCAAGGGGGGGAAATTGCTGGTTTTTTTCCTTTTTGCAAAATGGCTGTTAAGACAAGAGTTCGACGGTTGAAACAGCCGTCCGTGATCGCCTCTTGATGGGGAAAAGTTCCATGATGGGTGGGTGCTCTGTTCAATTGGCCGTAGACCGCCCTGTCCCGGGGATGGGACAGGGCGGTTCTGAGTGCGCCCGGTGAGCGCCTGTTCTATAGGGTGAAAGTCCCGACAACAAAAACTGCGAATTTGCATTTTTATATTGACAATTTGCAGGATTTGTGTTACACTAGCGAACAACAGGCGGGTTCAGGTACTGCCCGTCAAAAAAAGAAAGTGAGGTTTTCGTTCATGTGTCACAAGACAACGCGCAGAATCCTATCTCTCTTGCTGGTACTTGCCATGATCCTGACAGGACCATTTTCGGTCACTGCAGTGGCAAGTCCCACATCCGGAGCGGAGGATCTGACCTTTCACGAAGTAGACGCCGGCTCTGTTTCCACGCAACTGGATTCCACTGCCGGCCAGGAGGTGGAATCGCTGCAGACTGGTCAGACCCTCTATGAGGATACAGACCAAGTCCGTGTGACCATTTTCCTGGAGCCGGCGGCCACCCTGGCGCGGTTTGACAGCCAAAATGTGGCGTCCAACGTCCAAGCCATGAGCTACCGCCAGACCCTGGCCCAGAAGCAGGAGGAGGTGCAGTCCTGGATTGAAGCTGCCACCGGCCAGAGCTGCAGGTAGCCTGGAACATGACTTTGGCTACCAACGCCATCTCCGCCAATGTGGAATACGGGCAGATCCAGCAGATTCTGGATGTTTCCGGGGTCAAGGATGTGGTGATCGAAACCCGATATGAGCCTGCGGTGGTGGAGCAGGATCTGGAGACGGATCCCAACATGGCGACGTCTTCTGAGATGATTGGCTCCGGCCTGGCCTGGGCCAGCGGCTACACCGGCGCGGGAAGCCGCGTCGCCATCATTGACACCGGCATTGACACGGACCATCAGTCCATGGACGCCGACGCCTACTGGTACTCCCTGCAGCAGCAGGCCAAAAGAGGCTGGGGTGGACTTTGAGACCTATGTGGAGGGCCTGAACCTGCTGGATCAGGCAGAGATCGACCGTGTGTCTGGAATCAGCTGAACATCAGCGACCGGGCCAAGAGTTCCCGGGTCTACATCAACAGCAAGCTGCCCTTCGGCTACAACTATGTAGACACCAACTACTTTGTCAACCACGACCATGACACCCAGGGAGGCCATGGCTCCCCATGTAGCCGGTATTGCTGCAGCCAACGACTACATCAAAAACGCCGACGGCGCTTCTCTCAGCCTTGGATACCGCCAAGATGCAGGGCGTTGCTCCGGACGCTCAGATTTCTGGGACCATGAAGGTTCGGCAACTACGGCGGCGCCTATGACTCAGACTACATGGCCGCCATCGAGGATGCCATTGTGCTGGGAGCCGACGCGGTGAACCTGTCCCTTGGCTCTGCCAATCCCGGCGCCACCTGCCCCAGCAGCGAGGCCTACCAGGCCATTATGGACAGCCTGACCGACAGCGGCGTGGTGGTGCATCTCCGCCGGTAACTCCGGCGGTTGGTCGGACACGACAATAACCAGGCTACCTTTATTCCGATGAGGTGAGTATGCACACAGGAGGCGCTCCCGGCACCTACACCAATGCCCTTACTGTGGCCTCGGCAGAACAACGTTGGCAGCACCGGCCACTTCTTTGCCGTGGGCGACAAGAAGATTTTCTACACCGAGAGCACCAACTACGGAAACGCGCCCATAACCAGCCTGAGCGGTACCTATGAGTATGTGGTTCTGACGGGCTACGGCTCCGTGGAGGATTACGCCGCCCTGGGCAATGCCCTGGAAGGCCGCATCGCCGTGTGTTCCAGAGGTGAGCTGACCTTTACGGAGAAGGCCACAGGCGCCGTGAACGCCGGAGCTGTGGGCACCATAATTTTTAATAACACGTCCGGAACCATCAACCTGGCCCTTGACGGCTATGAGGCCAAGGCTCCCTGCGTCAGCATTTCCCAGGCGGAGGGCGAATATATGAAGTCCAGCGCCAAGCCGGTCACTGACCAAGCCGGAAACGTGCTGTACTACCTGGGCTCGCTAACCATCACCGACCGGGCAACATTCCTACTTGACGGCGTCACCTACGGCGGCAAGGGCTAAACATCACCGACCAGCCCCTGACCTACCGGCTCAGCGCCGACTTCTTCACCCAGGGAACCTTCCGGCAGGATGGAGAAACTATCTGGACACCCAGACTCAGGCTCTGGAGGTCAGCGCCTCCCTGGACTGCGGACGGCGCGACTCTGCCTCTGGCGGAGCCTCTGACTGGTCTGGACTTCAACGGTGATGGGGGAAATCAACGTGGCCGACGGCCAGGCTCTGATGGACTATGTCATAGGCGGCACGCCCATCTCCCTGCGCTGACAAAGCGGATCTGGACGGCGACGGCGCCGTCAATACCTATGACGGCACATCTGTTCCTGTCCCGGTACAGCACCGGACTGGTTACGGTGGAGGCCGGTCAGAAGGTGAAGTGGCGTGGAAGTGGCCCTCACCCAAGCACAGAAGGAGGCTCTGGACGAGTCAATCCCAACAGCGCTTATGTGGAGGGCTATGTTCTGGTCT
>VOFD01001131.1_pt1 | contig 18309 bp, 36 predicted proteins | sample 5384101 | NCBI WGS metagenome assembly VOFD01 (sample SAMN12384723, study PRJNA508395) | human gut metagenome | isolation source: healthy gut C | host: Homo sapiens
AAAATGGTACTGCGGCCACTACCACACCCGGAAGCAGATCGACAAAATGCAATTCATGTTCGAGGACTTTGACACGATGTTTATTCGTCTATAAACACGGTATTCTATGTTATCTTGCAGAAAGGACGGGGTAAGAGATGGAGCAACAGGGTATGATGGAGCAGACTGGCGGCGGCACCGGCCTGCCGGCTGACAGGAGTTATCTGGAGTGCGGCCTGCCTGACTTCCTGCGGGAGTCCATCGCGCAGATGCAGGCGGCATGGGATCGGCTGGACCGGGGCGAGAAGGATTTGCGCTGGGACTGCGACTACTGCAATTTGCAGACGGACATCAACAATGCGGAGGTCAACCAGGTCATCAGTTCGGAGCAGGCGTGGTATCTCCGGGAGAAGTATCTGCGGATGGAGAGGTGGTAAGAATATCGTCATGTTGGCTGGTGGAGTTGATTGCCAGGAAGGGGGTTCTATCTTGACTTTCATATACGCATCTGATACAATACAAATACAGAAGTAATAATAATGTATTTGTTATGAAATGGAATGGAGGATCGCTATGAGTGAACAAGTGATGAACCAATTTCGGTCAGACCGTCAACTCCGGGAGGACTGCGTGGCGATTTACGAATCTCTGGGTATGGATCTGAATACGGCCTTTCGGATGTTCATGGAGCGTACACGCATGGTGCGGGGACTGCCCTTTCCCGCTGTTTTGCCGGAAAGCAAAATGACCAGGGCGGATGCTCGGAATGTCATTGAAAGCCTGCGCCGGGAAGCGGCGGATGCACCGGAATTTTCCCTGGATGAGATCAATGCGGAGATCAAAGCGGCCAGAGAGGAAAGGAAGGCGCGAGGGTGAAATACTACGCTGTATTTGACACCAATGTGCTGGTGGCTTCTCTCCTGACGAAACATCCAGACAGCCCCACGGCCCTCGTTGTAGATGCGATCTCGGAGGAAAAACTGATCCCGCTATACAATGAGGAAATCCTGGAGGAATACGACGATGTGCTCCACCGGGCAAAATTCCCTTTCTCAAATGACGCAATTCAGAACATTATGCAGATGATCCGGCAATTTGGCCTCGCTATTTCCCCAGTCCTACCGGGGAGGTCCTGCCGGACATGGACGATTTGGTGTTTTATGAGGTAGTCATGGAGAAGCGAAAAGCGGATGACGCCTACTTGATTACGGGGAACCTCAAGCACTTCCCAACACGCGAGTATATCGTCACTCCAGCCGAGATGATGTCAATTCTGAAACAGGGCGAATAACAGGGCGCTGCAATGATGGATAGCCGGGAGATTGGAAAAGTTTCCCGGCTATTGTCATTCCCAATATTACAACGCAACCGCATAAAATCGAGATAATCGAGATAATTGAGATAATTGAGATAATTGAGATAATTGAGATAATTGAGATAATTGAGATAATTGAGATAATGTCGATAACGCATATTTAGATATGTGTATCCAACTCGATCATTAGCCGGGAGGTTTCATCTGGAGATCTCCCGGCTATCACTATTTTACGAGGAGTGATACAGCATGACCAACGAAGAAATGATGAGCCGGCTTTATGAACGGATGGCAGCCGAGCAGCAGAAGTATAAGGAATGGCTGCTGGGCCAGCCCCCAATGTGATCCTGGACAATGCCTGCAAATTTACCGTCCGAGAAGACATTGTGATGGAGATGGAGGTACTGGAACTGACGGACGCCCAGACTGCGGCACTGCTGCGGTCCCGGACCCCGCTGGCGGATGTTTACCGCGCATGGGAGCGGACGGAACCCACCACATGGACGATGTGCGGGATGTGATCGAGGCCCGCGCAGATACCGTTATACGGGCTGAAAAGGAAAAGGGCCAGCGGGAGGAACGGTAGGATGGGCTATGTCACCCCGGAGCAGATCGCCCAGGCTAAGGAATGGGACCTGCTGACCTATCTCCAGCGGTATGACCCGCACCAGCTCGTCCATGTGGGCGGAAGCACCTACTGCACCCGTGAGCATGACAGCTTGAAGATCAGCAACGGAAAATGGAACTGGTTCTCCCGCAAAATCGGCGGGAAAACAGCCCTGGACTATCTCATTAAGGTCCAGGGCTTTTTTTTACTCAGGCGGTGGAAGCCTGGCGGGGCCGAACCTCTCCCCCGCCTCCGGCGGTCCAGGCCGGGCTGAAGGAGCAGGGACCCCGGAAGCTGGTCCTCCCCCAAGCCAGCCGGTGCGCTACCCATGTTGTCAGCTATCTTCATGGGCGGGGCATCGACTACGATGTGATCGACTACTGTATCCAGACCGGACGCTTGTATGAAAGCCTGCCCTATCACAACGCCGTATTCGTGGGCCGGGACCGGCAGGGCCAACCCCGCTACGCCGCCCTGCGGGGCATCATAGGGGACTTCAAGGGCGAGGCCACCGGCAGTGACAAGCGGTATTCCTTCGCCATCGCGGAAACCCCGATGCGCCCGGCGTCCACCTGTTTGAGTCGGCCATCGATCTGTTGAGCTACGCCACCCTGCTGAAAATGAAGGGCCGGGACTGGCGGCAGGACGCCATGCTCTCCCTGGGCGGGGTGTTCAAGCAGAAGCAAGAGTTTGTCATCCCCATGGCTCTCAGCCAGTATCTTCAGGACCACCACGGCGTCAGGACGCTCTATCTCCACCTGGACAACGATGAGGTTGGCCGGGACGCGGCGGCTGGCATCATGGCCGGCCTGGGGGACAGCTACGAGGTGCTGGACAGGCCACCGCCCAGCGGCAAGGATGTGAACGACCTGCTCCGGCGGAAGCTGGGGCAGGCAAGGAGGAAGGAGGAATGGAGCCGGTGAAAGACTATCAGGGCATGAAGATCATCGGGATAGACAATGGCTACGGCAACATCAAGACCGCCAACTGCTGTTTTTCCCGCGGGGCTGACTGCCCACAACACGGAGCCGGTATTCAGGATGACCTGCTGACCTATGACGGGCGGTACTACCTGATCGGGGCAGGCCACAAGGAGTTCACGGCGGACAAGACCGGGGACGATGACTACTATATCCTCACTCTGGCCGCTATCGCCCGTGAACTGAATGTGCATGGTCTGACGGACGCCACGGTGCGTCTCGCCGTGGGCCTGCCCCTCACCTGGGTGAGCCGGCAGCGGGAGGATTTCAAAGCCTACCTCACGCGGAACCGGGAACTGGCCTTTACCTTCCGGGGAAAAGCCTACCGGGTGGAAATCGCCGGGGTGGATGTGTTTCCCCAGGGCTTCGCGGCGGTGGCCGGTCAGATCAGGGACTTCCAGGGTATGAATATGCTCTGTGACATTGGCAACGGCACCATGAACATCATGTTTATCAACGACCGCAAGCCTGTTGTGGACCGGATGTTTACTGAGAAGTATGGCACCCATCAATGTATGCTGGCCGTCCGGGAGAATGTCATGCGGACCCACCATGCTACGGTGGACGAGTCGATCATCAACCGGGTGCTGCGGTTCGGCACGGCGGACATCCGGGAGGACTATCTGACCACCATCCGTGAAACCGCCGCGGAGTATGTGGGCGGGATCTTCCGTATCCTGCGGGAGCATGAGTACGACCCCGCCCTCATGCGGCTCCATGTGCTGGGCGGCGGGGGCTGCCTGGTCCGTAACTTCGGGGCCTATGACGCCGGCCGCGTGACAATCTATGAGGACATCTGCGCCACCGCCAAGGGCTATGAGTTCCTGTGTGAGCAGGCTTTGCGCAGGGGTGTGGGCGGATGAAACTCAAACGGTTTTCGCTCCGATTTAACCTTGACCGGGAGGATGACCGCAGGGCATGGGAAGCCCTGCACCGCATGGACGCCCGATCCATCAATCGGGAGATCATCGCAAGAATTAACGCGAAAGAGCAAACAGATGTTTTGAAAGAGCTGATCCGTCAGATCGTATCGGAAGAACTGGAGCGAACCGCGGAAAACGGCCATGACCGGCCAGCGGCGCGGGCGGAAGCCAGCGCGGAGGACCTGAACGCCGTGTTTGACTTCCTGAACAGTTTTTAGCGGCATCACTTTTGATGCCGCTTTTTTGATCCCATTGGGGGCGTGGCATCACTTATGATGCCGCAAAATCATGAAAGGAGGTTGTCACTCCATGAGTGAAAAGGCCCTTTGTGAAGTCAATATGACCTATGCAACCATGCGAAGTTATTTTCGCGCAGCAGAACGTGCCCGCCAGCATTTGTCCGGCTTCATTGTATTCTCTCCGGCCAGCTTTGACAAGGAGTATTCCGTGGAAAGCCGTACCTATGCGGTGTCCAGCGACAACAAGGCGTTTCGGCCTAATATGGGCGGATATTCCATCTATGCTTCGTCCCTGGATGGCTCCGATCCCTGTGTCCGCCTGGAACAGTATATGGCATCGGAGTACGGTGGCAAGAACGGCTGGCAAATTGAGCGGTGCTATATGATGTCCGATGAAGTGGAGCGGGCGAAGTCCCTCATGCGAACCGAAAAAGAGCAAGAACGGTAACGGAATGACCAAGCCCGCACGCTCTCACGCGCCGCAGGCGCGGGAGGATAGCGGCATTGTCTTAGACCAACTACGAATTTGTCAAGAAAAGAAAAGATGAGAAAGATTTTTCCATGCGGGCATAGCAAAGCAAGCCCTCATAGATAGAGGACTTCGTCGCCCCTCACCGTTTATGAACACGATGATTTATGCGGCGATATCAGCAGTTTTGGAACGCATCAAAGCCAGATGTTCCTCGGGTGAACGCAGCTCAAATGGTTTCTGGTTTCGGAGGACAGAGAAAATATATCCCAGCATTTTATGGATACAGGCACACTGAGCCACGTTAGCGGGTTTTACAGAGCGTTTTTCTTCATAATACGCAGCTAAAATTGGGTTGGCCGGTTGTTGATTTCTGCCCTTATGGGCCGCAACGTGTGTGCAGGTATCCAGTATCTTTCTCAGGTAAGGGGAACCGCGCTTGCTGATTTTGTTGTGCTTGTATGCGCTCGTGCCAGATTGCTTCACGGCGGGGTCTATACCGGCAAAGGCGACCAACTGCTTCGCCTTCTTGAAACGAGAAAAATCACCAATCTCAGCCAAAATGACAACGGCAGCATATTGGCCGATTCCGGGGATGCTTGTGAGCAACTCCACCTGGCTCCAAAAGGTTCGGTCGCATTGTGCTGTTTCAAAAATCTGGCGCTCTATCTGATCTGCTGCACGCTGTATCTGTATCAGCATCTCAGCAAACAGAGTAATAAGCGTTTTGAAAGAGCCGCGCTCGACTTGAAGCTGCATGGCTTGTTCTGCTATATCAAGCAAATGGTTCGCTTTCTTCACTGCATAGGCGGATTCTGTATTTCTTCCAGCCGCAAATGCAATGGTTTTTGCAATATCAATGCGGTTTGCGCCGCATATCTCCTCCGGCCCAGGGAAGCGGGCAAGAACAGCCAAGGCAGACTTTGTACGCAAGCTGGAAAGACCTTGCGGAACCCAGGAAAACCCTGATCCAGCAGCGCAGTCAGCTTATTGGAGAATTTTACCCGCTCAGAGATAATATCCGACCGTTGGCGGGTGAGGTCTTTCAAGGCTCCGACAAGGATGGAATCTACGGCATTACCTCGAAGCATCTTGAACAGATAGAGTTGGGCGATCCGTTTGGCATCAGTGCGGTCATTCTTGATTTTTCTGATCTCCAAGTTTTTCATGCTCCCAGACTGGAGCGGATTAATGACCACAACATCAATACCTGAGCGGCGTAGGTACGTTTCAGGATTCTGTGATAGTGTGCTGTTGACTCCATTACGGCAACAGCGCAGTGACGCTGCTCACCAGCAAGCTGGTCAAGCTGCTTCAAAAAGTGCTGTAAGCCTACGGTATCATAAAAAATTTTGGTCTCCAGCATAACCTCGCCCTGTGCAGAAATCGCACATGCGTCAGCAAAGTTTTGCTGACATCAATACCGATGATTGTTGTATGAGCCATGGTATCCCCCCCTTGATTTGGTGACTGCCACCCATAGCCGGACAGCAATTTGCTGGCATGTGAAACGGGTAATTGACACGAGCCAAACCCAACCAACTGACACATTGAACAATCCAGCAGATGGCAGAACAGTCTAAAACACGGGTAATTTCTCTCGAATACCCACCAAGCAACCCGTTCATTTGTCACCTATGGCTAATCTCAATTATATCAGTTGATCTATGGCATCACATCAATTACCCGTGTTGTTATTTTACCAGCAAGCAACGAATTTGCTGGGGCAAATTCCGCTTGACAGGGGCTTGCCGCCCCTATGACCCCGCAAAAATGGCCGCCAACTGAATAGACATCAGTTGACGGCCATTACCGTGTGCTATCATTCAGTTGTCCCGCCGGTAGTGCGGCTCCGGCGTGTAGTGGTCCCGGTGGTATTTCTGGTATTTATCTGTTCGCTGGGCTTCGGACTCCGCATCTGCCGTCAGTTCGTAGTCCACAGAATCGGTGCAAACGGCATCCAGCAGTATCCGTTCCAAATGCTCATATTCGGAAAATTGGTCCAGTGAGGCCATGACAAAAGCGTCCCGCACATAACCGGCACTCTCCGCTAAAAGCTCCTGGTCCATGTGGTAGCCATAATGCTCCACAAAAAGGTCAGCAGCATCACCACCGTCCGGGTGTTCCCTTCACGGAACGGATGTATCTGCCAGATCTTCGCAAAGCACCGAACGACAGCCGATACAAACGCTTCTCTGGGCATCGCCGCCCAATCCTGACGCTGAATATCCTGAAAGGCCGAAACCAGATCATCCGCAATGGCGTCATCGTTGCTGTACCACACGCTGCGGCCCGCAAGCAGCTTTTCCCGCTTTGCGATATTGATGATCCGGTACTCGCCTGCCCACTGGTAAATGTCCCCGAACAGAAAACGGTGAATGTTCCGCAGGCCCTCCGGCGTGAAGTCGTGAAAGCCCTGTTCATAGAGCAACATCATGTTTGCGCGGGACTGTTCCGCTTCGATCAGGTCCAGCGTCTTTTCATCCCTGATGTCCAGCGTATTCCGCAGGATAGGAGTATCTTCGTAGCAATACGGATCAACCACGGTCCCGCACCTGTGCGGCCAGCTTTGCGTGGGAGGCCAGAAGCGCCGCCTTCATCTGCGCGCCGCTGATCTCCCCTCTTGCCCAACTGCTGGAAAGCACTTGGGCATACCGGGAAACCGGCACACCCTCAATGGCGTTGATGGCATCAGCCGTTTTGACCGCCGCTATTCTGCGCTTATATTGTACTGCCGTCATATCGACCACCTCAACACTCAGTATATCATACAGCCGCAAAAATGAAAAGATACGCAAACCTGTAAATTTCAATCTAACAAATTCAAGGAGAATGTTATGAGAAACCGAAATCATCGTGTGGAGATTTACTTTACCAAGAACGAATTGGAAACGCTGACGAAAAAGGTCCGTAGGTCCGGCCTGTCCCGCGAGGGGGCTTTGCCGCCGTGTCCTGAACGGCACGGAGGTGAAGGAGGCCCCGCCCGCCGATGTACCTGTGCTGATCCAGGAGGTGCGGCGCGTGGGGAATAACCTGAATCAGATCATGAAGCGGGCCAATGCCCTCGGCCTGCTGGATGTGCCCCAGCTCCGCAAGGCCCTGGACGAGAACCGGGTGGTTGAGAAACTGATCGTGGACGCCTACACCACCCCCTCAGACTGATATGGCCGTGACCGCCATCTGGCCCATCAATGGGCGCGTGGACAAGGTAATCGACTACGTCCGGAACCCGGAAAAGACCACTGAGGCCGGCTTGCCGGAGCTGGCGTCCCTCCACGCTGTTGACAATGTGGTGGAGTACGCCGCCGACGAGATGAAAACGGAGCGCCGGTCCTATGTGTCCTGCCTGAACTGCCGGGAGGACACCGCAGCCGCGCAGTTCATGGAGACAAAGCGGCTGTGGGGCAAGCCGGGGGGCCGGGTGTGCTACCACGGCTATCAGTCCTTCAAAGCGGATGAGGTCACGGCGGAGACGGCCCATGAGATCGGCGTCAGGCTGGCGGAGGAGCTGTGGGGCGGACGTTTTGAAGTTGTAGTGGCCACCCACTGCAACACCGGCCATTATCACAATCACTTTGTCATCAATTCCGTGTCCTGGGCTGATGGGAAAAAGTTCTACAATTCCCCCGCCGACTACGCCCGGATGCGGGAGGTATCGGACCGGCTGTGCCGGGAGTACGCCATCTCTGTGATCGAGGACCCTAGCAGGCAGACAAAGAACTATGCCGAATGGCAGGCCGAGCGTGATGGAAAACCCACCTACCGGGGCGCTATCCGGGCCGACATCGACCGGGCCATCCGTGCCTCTACCACGGAACGGGACTTTCTGCGGGTGATGGGCGAAATGGGCTATCAGATCAAGACCCATGGGAAGGATGGAAAGCCCCTGAAATATCCAGCCTTGAAGCCCCCGGACGCAAGGGGCTATTTCCGCTTCCACAAGCTGGGCGAGGGCTACACGCTGGAGGAGATCAGGGGACGCATCCTGCGCAATATCCACAAGCAGGCCCCCTTCCCGGAGCCTGCGCGTCGCCCGCCCCGGCGTTACCGGACGCAGGGAAAGCCACGGCCAAAGTCACCGGCCTGCGGGCGCTGTACTTCCGTTACTGCTATGAACTCCACATCATTGTTAAGCGTCCGGCATCTGTCAAGCGGGTGTCTTTTTTGTTGCGGGAGGACATCGCCAAGCTGGACCGGCTGGACGCCGAGACCCGCTTTTTGGGAAACACCATATCAGCACTATGGAGGAGCTGACGGCCCATCGGGAGCGATCATCGGCGGAGGCAGAGACCCTGACCGCCCAGCGGCAGGAACTCCGAAAGCGAGCTGCGCCGGCTCATTAGGCGGGGGCGACCCGCAGGTATTGAAAAGTGAAGCAGAATATCCGTTCCCTGTCCGGCAGGATCAGGGCGGCGCGAAAGGAGGTGGTCCTATGTGATGGCATCGCCCAGCGTTCCGGGCAGGTCCGTGAGAACCTGGGACGGCTGGTGAAGCAAAAAGGAACTGGAACGAAAGGAGCAGATCAAACGATGAGTTATTCAGGCGACGCGGCAGAGCAAGTCGTGAGGATGTCGCTGGAAACAGGTGAGGTTGCGGTCAGGCTGGCCGGCTCCGGGGCCAAACAGCTTGCCGTTTTGCTCTATGCCATCCTGCGTGAGCAGAAAAAAAGACGGCGGGCAAAGCCCGTCTGACCAATATGCTCCGCAGCGGCAAGGAGTTGAAGGTGTTTGCCGTGAAGGACAGCGACCTCCAGCTCTTTTGCCGGGAGGCGAAGAAGTACGGCGTCCTCTACTGTGTATTGAAGGACCGGGATGCCACGGACGGGCTGACCGACATCATGGCGCGGGCGGAGGACGCCAGCAAGATCAACCGCATCATTGAGCGGTTCGGCCTCGCCACCGTGGATATGGCACAGGTCAAACAGGAGATCGAGCAGAGCCGGGCGGAGCGGCAGCCAGACACCTCGGAAGCGCCCACGGCAGTACCGGAAGCCGGGTAGCCAGCCCCCAGGAGCCGATGACCGAGCAGGAGATGGATGGATTTTTGGACGCCATGCTCTGCCCCGGCCCCAGAGGGCGGGGCGGCCGTGCCGGAGCGCGCCCAGCCGGACCGGGATGTGGATAAGTTTTTGAAGGCGGCGATGGAAGCGTCCCCCGCCAGAGAGGAGGGCAGGACCGAAAACCCCACCGTGGGCCGGACCGAGAAATCCCGTCTGTCCGAGCCTACCTCAAAGCCCAAAGAGGCCGCCGAGCCGGGTATCCCTGATCCACTGGAGCGTCCCCGTCCCTCTGTCCGTCAGGCATTGAAGGAGATCCGGGCGGAGCAGAAGCAGCGGGTGGAGGATAGAGCCAAGGAGGATGTCGGGCGGCAGAAGCCGCCCCGACACAAAAGCTCCGCCCAAAAAGAAGAACAAAAAAAATCAGGAAGCAGAAGGAGCGATAATGTATGCCGAACTATGATGATCTGTTTACCGGCCAGCCCATCCAGCAGGAGGAACAGCCCTTTGACAAGACGGTTTGGGCGGCGAGAAAGCAGGCGGAGCGCGAGGGCGTCTACGCCATGATCGACAGCTATGTGCAGGATATGGGCAGAGAGGGCGGGCTGTTCCAAGCCTACCTGGATGTGCAGGCCCGGTTTGACCTCTACTCTGTGAGCAACGCCATCCTGATCGCGGCCCAATGCCCAGAGGCCACTAAACTGGCTGACTTCGATAGCTGGAAAGCCAACGGCGTGTATGTCCGGCGAGGAGCGGATGCTATCACCATTCTGGAACCGGGTAAGGAGTATCAGCGGGACGATGGCAGCGTGGGCGTGTCCTACAATGTGAAGAAGGTCTTTGATATTTCCCAGACCAGGGTCGCCCAGCGCCCCGCCCCCACCACGGTCCGGGATGAACGCCTGCTGCTGAAGGCCCTGATGAACGATGCCCCCTGCCGGTTTGCTATCTCCAACGAACTGCCGGAGGGCGTCAATGTGGCCTATCATCCCCAGGAGCATACCGTCTATGTCCGCCAAGGGGTTGGACGCCCCACCATCTTCCGGGGGCTGGCCCAGGAGCTTGCCCGCGCCCACATGGACCATGATGGGATCACCTGTGACAGCCCCGATTTCACGGCGTACAGCGTGTCTTATATGCTGTGCAGGAGAAATGGTGTGCCGGTAGAGGGCTTTTCCTTTGAATGCCTGCCGGAGAGCTATGCCGGGATGGACACCAGGGCGCTCCGGGCTGAGGCGGGTGTCATGCGGGATGTGGCCGGGAGTATCTCCGCCGATATGAACCGACTCTTTGCCGCCCAGGAAAAGGCGCAGAAGAACCGAGATGACGCCGCGAGATAAGGGGGGCGCTCTATGCGTGATGAGAAGCGTGTGGTCACGCTGAATAACTACGAACAGAGGCTTATGGTGCGGGGCCTGACTGACTTCCGCAACGATGCGCTCCGGGACGGAAACCCACCGAAGATGTGGACGATCTCATTCTCAAAATCATAGACGCGCCCCGAAACGGGAGAAACGGAGGGCTGATCGTGAGGCAAGATAAGTTCTCCAAAGCCTACCTGACCCTCTACGCCTGCGGCGTCATTCCTGTGGTCTGGCTGGCCCTGCTGCTGGCCCCCTATCTGGGCGGCGGGCTGGTGGGGCTGGTGCGGTACGGCGGGGCCGCGCTGGACCATCCGTTTCACATTGTATGGTGTGAGGACAGTTTGAAAACTGTCCTCATTTTTATGCTCTGCTATGGGCTGGGGATCGGCGTCTACCTCTCCACTGACCGCAACTACCGCAGGCGGGAGGAACACGGCTCCGCCAAGTGGGGTGATCCCAAAGCAATCAACAGGAAATATTCCGATAAGGAGCCGAGCGCGAACAAAATTCTTACACAGAATGTCGCCATTGGACTGGATGGCCGCAAACACCGACGCAATCTGAATGTCCTGGTGGTAGGCGGCAGCGGCGCGGGCAAGACTAGGTTCTACGCCAAGCCCAACATTATGAACGCCAACACCAGCCTGATCGTACTGGACTGCAAGGGTGAAATCTTGCGCGACACCGGAGGACTACTCGAAGCAAGCGGCTACAACATCAAGGTATTGGACCTCATCAACATGGAGAAAAGCCACTGCTACAACCCTTTTGACTATCTTCGGAACGACAACGACATCCAGCGAATGGTGACCAACCTGTTCAAGAACACCACGCCCAAAGGCGCGCAGTCACAGGACCCCTTCTGGGATCAGGCGGCGCAGATGCTCTTGCTGGCGCTGGTGTTCTACCTCCACTACGAGGCTCCGGAGGAGGAACAGAACTTCCCCATGGTGATGGAGATGATCCGGGCCGGCGAGGTTCGGGAGGACGACGACGCCTACCGATCCCCGCTGGATGAACTCTTTGACCGCCTGGAAATGCAGGACCCGGAGCACATTGCCCTGAAATACTACCGCAATTACCGCTCCGGCAGCGGCAAGACCCTGAAATCCATCCAAATCACGCTGGTGTCTCGGCTGGAGAAGTTCAATCTGGAATCGCTGGCCGGCATGACGCAGACAGACGAGATGGAATTGTGGAGTTTGGGTGAGAAAAAAGACGGCCATTTTTGCCGTGATCCCCGACAATGACTCCAGTTTTAACTTTATTGTGGGGATGCTCTATACCCAACTGTTCCAACAGCTCTACTATCAGGCGGATGTAGTACACGGCGGTAGGCTGCCCGTCCATGTGCATTTCGTTATGGACGAGTTTGCGAATGTTGCCTTGCCCGATGAATTCGACAAGTTGCTTGCCACCATGCGGAGCCGAGAGATCTCCGTGAGCATCATCATCCAGAACCTCGCTCAGCTCAAGGCCCTCTTTGAAAAGCAGTGGGAGAGCATTGTGGGAAACTGTGATGAATTTCTCTATTTGGGCGGCAACGAGCAGTCCACCCACGAGTATGTGTCCAAACTGCTGGGCAAGGAGACCATTGACACGAACACCTACGGCCAGTCCAAAGGAAGAAGCGGCAGCTACTCCACCAACTGGCAGCTCACGGGCCGGGAACTGCCCATGCCGGATGAAGTGCGTATGCTGGACAACCAGTACGCGCTTCTTTTTGTTCGCGGAGAGCGGCCCGTGCGGGACCTCAAGTATGACATCCTTAAACATCCCAATATCAAACTCACCACAGACGGCGGGGCGGAACCATACCGGCACGGCGAGGATACCCACAGCATCGTGTCTATCCGCTTTGACAAGGAGCTGTTGAAGCAGGCTGCGGAAAAGGATGGTCAGGACGCGCCGAAACATCGTTTCATTCTTCTCACGGAGGAGGAGTTGGAACAAAAATTTATTGAACTGGAGGAACAAGAAAATGCAGAACAACAAAAAGGAAACGAAGCGGCTCCCCATGCCCGGTAAGGTGAAACAGGGCTTCCGCTGCTACTGCACGCTGGTAATGGCTGCGGCCCTGCTGGGCTGCTGCTCCATGACGGCCTTTCGCCGCTGATGACCCCCTGGAGGTGGTCAACAATTTGTCGGAGTTCATCTTCGGCCTGATCCGGGCGGTGGGCCTGATCCTGCTGGGCTGGGGCATCGTTCAGGTGGGCCTCCCTCCAGAGCCACGACCCGTCCCAGCGGTCCAACGGCTTCCTCACCCTTGCGGGCGGCATTGTCATAACCTTTGCGAAGGAGATTTTGACCCTTATCACCGGCTAATTTTAATTCAATTTTGCCCGGAACAGTACGCAGGTCACGCGCCCTGTTCCGGGCAGAAGGAGGCGCTTATGAAAAATACGGTGTTATTTATGCCGACCCGCCCTGGCACTTCTGCGTTTATTCTGAAAAAGGCACTGGACGCAGCGCAGATCGTCACTATCCCACTATGGACATAGCGGATATTTGTGCCCTGCTCGTGAAATCACTTGCGGATAAGGACTGTGCCCTCTTTCTTTGGGCTACCTTTCCCTGTTTGCGGCAGGCTCTATCCGTGCTGGACGCCTGGGGTTTCCAATTCAAGACGGTTGCCTTTGTCTGGATAAAACAGAACCGAAAATCATCCGGCCTGTTTTGGGGCATGGGGTACTGGACACGGAGTAACGCGGAACTCTGTATTCTGGCAACCAGGGGCACACCGAAGCGCCGTTGTGCCAGGGTGCATCAGGTGGTGGTCAGCCATATAGAGGAACACAGCAAAAAGCCCCAGGAAGTTAGAGAGCGAATTGTTCAACTGATGGGAGATATTCCGCGCATCGAACTATTTGCCAGAGAAAAGGCGGACGGATGGGATGTATGGGGAAACGAAGTGCCTTGCGACATTCCCTTTGGCGCAATCACGGAGACAGGGGGCAGCTCAAATGTCGGATAACTGGGTAGTTCAGAATTTGGAAAATGCGCTGGAGGTCTGGAACGGCAAGTTGAGCGAGATCTGGCAGCTTATCACCCAATCCCCCCAGGACTTCAAGGGCGGCGCGATCTGGGCCGTGATAGCGGACATTCACGGTGCGCTCCAGGCCATCGGCTACGCCCTGCTGGTGTTGTTCTTTGTGGTGGGCGTGGTCAAGACCTGCGGCAGCTTTGTGGAGGTCAAAAAGCCGGAACACGCGCTGAAGCTGTTTGTCCGCTTTGTTCTGGCAAAGGCCCTGATCACCTATGGCATGGAGCTGATGCTGGCCCTTCTGGACATCATCCAGGGTGTGGTGTCCTCCATTATGAACGCGGCGGGCTTCGGCGCGCCATCGTCCACTGTTTTACCCGCAGAGATCGTGACGGCCATTGAGGATTGTAACTTTTGGGAGAGTATCCCCCTGTGGGCGGTGACCCTGATTGGCGGGCTGGTCATTTGGGTGCTGTCCTTTGTGATGATTTTGAGCGTCTATGGACGCTTTTTAAGATGTATATGTATGCTGCGCTGGCCCCCATCCCCTTGTCTACTTTTGCCGGGGAACCCAGCCAAAATGTGGGCAAGAGCTTTCTCAAAAGCTATGCCGCCGTCTGTCTGGAGGGGGCCGTCATCGTGCTGGCCTGTATCATCTTCTCCGTGTTCGCCAGTTCCCCACCTGTTGTTGACCCGGACGCTGCGGCGGCCTCGATGGTGTGGAGCTACATTGGCGAAATTACCTTTAATATGCTTATTTTGGTGGGCAGCGTCAAGATGTCCGACCATGTGGTACGGGAAATGATGGGCTGTGAGGAGGCACATTGGATGAAACGGTTTTATGTATTCAAGGACGGGACCCAGCAAGGGAGTACCTCCACGAGAGAGCTGGCGGTTGACCTGATCCGTCAATATCAGGAATTGGAAACTCACCCCATCCTGCGCTCGGAGTTCAGCATTATTGAGGGAGAGGAGGAATTTATCCCCTATCCCTCCCGCCAGAAACCGTCCAGGCAGAAGCAGGACATGGAGCGATAAGGAGGAGCAGCCATGAGTTTTGAAGATGAATATCGTAAATTGATGGAAAAGCCCATTGAGGAGATCAGGGAGGATATATTCTTCCGCCCAGATAACTTTCAACATGAGCTGTGGTACGGTGACTTTCAAATGTATATGACGGTTGGTATCTGTCAGCCCCCGGAGGAACACGCCCTGCAAGTCCGCAAGGCCCTCAAGGTGATGGGTTATGACACCCACACCGTCAGCAGGGACGGCAGGACCTATATTCTCCCCGGCGAGGCCCGGCAAGCCACACGGGAACTGAAAAAGCACGATGACCGGGAGTGATAACCGCCAGCGGGAAAGGAGCAGATCATGCACCGGCTTTATCTATTCAAAGACGGGGTGCAGAAGGGAAGCATGGAAACACGAGAGGAAGCGTTAGAGATGATCCGCCTGTGGCAGAGCCGTGAGACCCATCCCTTCCTGCGCGCGCAGTTCAGCATCATTGAGGGAGAGGAGGAGTTTATCCCCTACCCCTCCCGTCAGAAACCGCCCAGGCAGAAGCTGGGCATGGAGCGATAAAGGAGGAGATTTTTTGGAAGTCAAAATCAACCGTGAAATACGCAACTACACGGAGAGTATGTTTTTCGGGCTGTCTCTGCGGCAGCTCATTTTTCTGCACTGGCGGTGGCCGTGGCCGTAGGGCTGTACTTTCTGATGAAACCCTATGTCGGCACGGAAACCGTGTCCTGGGTATGCGTCTTGGGCGCGGCCCCCTTCGCCGCCCTGGGCTTTTTCACCTACCACGGCATGGCGGCGGAGCAATTCATCTGGGCGTGGCTGCGCTCGGAGGTGCTGGAACCCAGGGAGCTGCGCTTTGAATCGTCCACCCTCTACTACGATCTCTTGAAGCCAAGCATAGACAAGTGGGAAAAGGAGGAATACAAGCGCCATGATTAGAAGTATCAAGACCATCATGCGGCAGGACCGGGAGCCGTACCGTATCCCCCGCAGGGTGCAGGATGTGATCCCCATTCAATGCGTCTGGCCGGACGGCATTTTTAAGGTAGGCATCAAGTTCTCCAAGACCTACCGCTTCACCGACATCAATTATAAGGTAGCCAGCCGGAACGATAAGGAAACCATGTTCCTGGCCTACTCGGAACTGCTGAACAGCCTGGATTGCGCCGCCACCACCAAGCTCACCATCTGTAACCGCCGTCAAAGCCAGGCGGATTTTGAGCAGTCTGTCCTCATGCCCATGCAGGAGGACGGACTGGACAAGTACCGCAGGGAGTACAATCAAATGCTCATGGACAAGGCGACCGGGGCCAACGGCATCACCCAGGAGAAGTATATCACCATCACGGTCTACAAGCGGGATATTGAGGACGCCCGCGCCTACTTCACCCGCGTCGGAGCCGATTTGGCCGCCCGCTTCGCCGCCCTCGGCTCCAAGTGCGTGGAGCTGGACGCCACGGACCGGCTTCGTATCCTCCACGACTTCTACCGGGCCGGGGACGAGGGTAATTTTCATTTTGATATGGCGGATATGGCCCGGAAGGGTCACGACTTCAAGGACTACATCTGCCCGGACGGGATTGAGAAGCACAGTGACTATCTGAAGCTGGGCGACCGCTATTGCCGGGTGCTGTTCCTGAAGGACTACGCCAACTATATCCAGGACGAGATCGTGACGAACCTGACCGACCTGGACCGCAATATGATGTTGTCCATCGACATCCTCAATGTGCCCACGGACGAGGCTGTGCGGGAGGTGGAGAACCGTCTGCTGGGGGTAGAGACGAACATCACGAACTGGCAGCGCCGGCAAAATCAGAACAACAACTTCTCCGCCATCGTCCCCTACGATATGGAATTGCAGCGTAGGGAGAGCAAGGAGTTTTTGGCCGACCTGACCACCCGCGACCAGCGGATGATGCAGGCCGTCCTCACCCTGGTCATCACCGCCGACACCAAGCAGCAGCTTGACACCGACACGGAGAAGATACGCTCCCTGTCCGGGCGGTGCCAACTGGCGGTGCTGAAATACCAACAGATCGACGGCCTTAACACCGCCCTGCCCATCGGGACACGGAAGATCAACGCCTTCCGCACCCTGACCACGGAGTCGCTGGCCGTGTTCATACCCTTCAAGGTGCAGGAAATCATGGACCGGGGCGGCATCTACTTTGGGGAGAATGCCATCTCCCACAACCTTATCATGTGCAACAAGGCTAATCTGCTCAATCAGTCCTCCTTCCGGCTGGGCGTTCCCGGCTCCGGCAAGTCGTTCAGCGTGAAAGAGGAAATTGTGTTCCTCATTCTCAATACGGATGATGACATTCTCATAGCAGACCCGGAGGGAGAATACGCCCCTCATTGAAGCCATGGACGGTGTGGGGAGCGTGATCCGGGTGGCCGCTGGGGGGAAAGACCGGCTCAACGCCATGTATATGGTGGACGGCTACGGCGAAAACAACCCCATTGTGGTGAAGTCGCAGTTTATCATGTCCCTGGTGGAGCGCATCGACCCCAAGGGCGTGGGGGCCAAGCAGAAGTCCATCATTGACCGATGCACGGGGGACTTGTATGAAGAAGCGGAACAGAATAGTACAGTTCCCACCCTCGCTGCTCTCCGTGAAAAGTTGATGGAACAGCCGGAGGCGGAAGCGAGGGAGATCGCCCTGGCGCTGGAGCTGTTCACCACCGGCTCCCTGGACATCTTCGGCCACGACAGCACCGTGGATCTGGACAAGCGGGTGGTGGTGTTCGACATCCACGGCCTGGGCGAACAGTTGAAGCCCATCGGCCACCTGGTCATCACCGACACCATGCTCAACCGCGTCACCTTAAACTGGAAGAAGGGCAGGCGCACCCATGTCTTTATTGACGAGTTCCATGTGATGTTTGAGAACGAGTTTTCCGCTGCCTTTTTCAACTCCGCGTGGCGGCAGTTCCGCAAGCGCAACGCCTATCCCACCGCCATCACCCAAAATGTGGAGTATCTTTTGGACTCCGTACAGGCCAGCACCATGCTTAGTAACTCTGAGTTCATCGTCATGCTCAATCAGGCGGCGGGCGACCGGGAGAAGCTGGCCCATCTGCTGAATATTTCCGAGGAGCAGATGAGCTATATCACCAATGCAGACGCCGGGTGCGGCCTGATCAAATACGGTTCTGCCCTGGTGCCTTTCGTCAACCGTTTTCCGCACAACACGGAGCTATACCGCTTGATGACCACCCGGCCCGGTGAGGGCCGCTTTTCCGGGGGACGGGCCTGATGCCCGCCCTCTTCTTATGGATAAAGGAGGGTGTAAATTGCCGCTGAACATCAAGCCATGCCACCTGCGGGCCGCAAGGGACTATGTGGGCCGGTATCACCGGCACAGCGTCCCACCCGTGGGCGGTAAATTTGCCGTGGCCTGCTATGATGGGGACCGCCTGTGCGG
>VOFD01002824.1_pt1 | contig 18305 bp, 17 predicted proteins | sample 5384101 | NCBI WGS metagenome assembly VOFD01 (sample SAMN12384723, study PRJNA508395) | human gut metagenome | isolation source: healthy gut C | host: Homo sapiens
CATGTCCACCCCCGAATCGCCCACGTAGAGCACCTCGCCGGCGGCGACGCCCGTCGCAGTCAGGATCTCGCCGACGACCGCCGGATCGGGTTTGAGCGGCACGTCGGGACGCTGCCCCAGAACCACGTCGAAGCGGATGTCGGGGAAATAGCGGCCGATGAGCTTCTCGGTGCCGGCCTGGAACTTGTTCGACGCGACGGCCAGCCGCACGCCCCGCCGCTGCAACTCGGCCAGCAGTTCGGGAATTCCCTCGTAAGGGAGCGTATGTTCGTCGATATGCGCGAGATAATACGCCACGAAATCGCGCCGCACGGCGTCGACCGTGTAGGGCGTGCGCAGTGCTTCGGGAAGTGCGCGCTCCACGAGCCGCATGATGCCGTTGCCTACGAAACGACAGTAGTCTTCGTAACTGTGCTGCGGCAGTCCGCGCAGCGCCAGCACGGCGTTGCAACTGACGGCCAGATCGCCGATCGTGTTGAGCAGCGTTCCATCGAGATCGAAAATAGCGAGTCGGGTCATCGGATTCTCTGTTTATTTTGCAGCAAAAATACGCAAAGCGGGGGAACCGGACAACACCCTCCCCCCCCCGCATTTGTAGCTCCACCGCGACTCGAACGCGAATTTAGGGTTTAGGAAACCCTCGTTCTATCCCTTGAACTATGGAGCCTCGCAGCCCGCCCCGCAGTGCGGGCGGCCCCGAAAAAAAACGGAGCCCGGCCGTCGGACGGCAGGCTCCGCAAAGATAGCGTTTTTTCCGCAAAAACAACGGGCGGACTCAGAAATTGAATCCCACACCGAACGAAAGGACGTGGGCGTGGAGTTTGTAATTGCCCGAAAAGATCGATTCGAGCTTCGTGTTGTCCTGATAGCTGTAAATCGGATAGGAACCCGTCCGTTCGGGGTCGGCCGACGAAACGTAACAGTAAGCCACGTCGATCGAGACGTACTTGCGGGGACGGAAGCTCAGACCGGCCGTATAGGAGACCTTCGTCATCGAAGGCGTTTCGGGATTGAGGTAGTCGCTGCTCACGGGGCTTTCGTCAACGTACATACCCATGCGTGCCGTCAACCAGTCGCAGGCGCGGTACTGACCGCCGAACCGGAACGAGAGCGTATTGGAGTAGTTCTTCACCGAATAGATCGGGTCGATGCCCAGCTCCTTCTCGTTGAACTCCACGTTGAGCGCCTCGTAGGCCGACCAGCCGACCCATTGCAGATCGACGGCGAACTCCCACTTGGGTGCGGGGCGGAAGCTGACGCCCCACGTCACGGTCGTCGGCAGCGGCAGCTCGGCCGAGAAGGTTCCCCGATCCAGTCCGGGAATCACTTCGCTGCCGCCGGCCATCGTGCTCAGCGCGTTGAGCAGCGTAAGGTATTGCTGCGTCTCGGGCGAAACGTAGCTGAGCGCCGCACGGCCGCTGCCCACCTTCATATTCATGCGCGAACGCCATGACATGCCCAGCGACCACTCGGAATTGATATCCCACATGATGCCCGCATTGACGCCTACGGCCACATCGGCCGAGCCTTCGAGCCGTGCCGACACCAACGCTTCGCCGGCATGATTCGCCGCGAAATAACCGGCTCCGGCATTGGCCTGACCGATATATCCGTTCAAAGCGGCGATCTGAGCGGCGATCTCGGGCGTCGAGGGCAACTGCTCCAACTGATCGACCTGTGCCTGCAACTTGCTCGCTGCCAATTGAAGGCCTCCGGCTGCCGTGGCACTTCCCGTCGCGACGGGAAGCATCGAACGCGACAGATCGAAATTACCCCACGTGATCATCAGACCCGCACCGATCGACACCCGGTCGCAGAGCTTGAACGACACGGTCGGCTGCACGGTATAGGCCGCCAGATTGATCTCCTGCACCAGATTCGCGCCGGGCCAGTCGTCGCCCCAGTTCATCGACGAGCCGTTGGGCGTGAAGAAACCCAAGCCGACGGCCCAGCGGTCGGAAGGTTTGTAGTTGAAATAGTCGGCGTCGACATCTCGTTGTCGGACTCCCACTCGGGACGGTTGCCCGAATAGAAACCGTTCTCCATCGTGGGCGAAGGGGTATAGGTACAATAGGAAAGGATTCCCGCAGCGCCGACCGACAGGTCGAATTTCGAATCCTGGAACGCCGTGGCGGCGGGGTTGAAGAAGATGGATTCCGAATTGAGTTTCATGGCCGTGCCGACATGGCCCATACCCGTCTGGCGGGTCGAGAGGTTGTTTACCTGATAGCCCTCGGCCCGAAGACCGGTCGCCGAGACGACAGCCACGAGAAGCGTCAAAAGTCTTTTCATTCGCACAAATTTTAAACTGTTACGCCCCGAAACGCGCTCCGTTCCGAGACAAAAATCCGGCGCAAAAGTAGGAATTAAATGCCGCGCCGACAAATTATTTGGTCGTTATTTCCGAAATTCTGGAATATAAGTAAACATTTGGCCGAAAAAGGAAACTCCGTTCTCCGGACTTTCCCGAAATCGGCAACGACTGTTCCGTACACAAAAAATGCTTATCCGTAAAAAAATCGGGACGGTGTTCCCGTCCCGAGAGCCGACTGTTCCGGCGCCCGATCACTTCCGTGAATAATATTCGACGAGCACCTCGCCGTCGCCTTCGTCGTAAATCCATTTCATCGTCGAGACGGTTATCTCGGTCAGACAAGTCTGTTCATTCACTCCGTCATCCGTCGTCAACACGCCCGACATTTCGTCATAAGAGTAGGTCCCGTCGTAATACTCCTCGGGCGGGAAATCGTAATAACGATAGGTTCCGTCTTCCCGAAAGATCGCAATCGCTTTGTCCTCCTCTTCCACGGCCGTGAAACTGTCGACCAGTTTCCCGTTCCGGTAATACTCGTTCCTCTGAAATACCCATTCGCCGACGATCGATCCGGACTCGTCGTTCGGTTCGTCTTTTTCATCGGAACAAGCTGCGGCCAAGCAGGCCAAAGCCCACAGGCTTGCAAAAAACAGTTTTTCATCGTCGATCGTTATTTAAGTTTTTCATATATTTTTCCACCTCGAACAGCACCAATCCCCAGTCGTATCGGGCATAAAGCAAATATTCTACGGATATTCTTCTTACCGGTTTACCGGAATTTATATCCCATGAATGAATTCTGAAAATCCACGAGCGATTCCCGACAGTTCTATCAACAGATAAACCAAGACGCCCAACAACACGATCGAACAGACCGCTCCCAGATACAAAATAAATGGAATTTCTACTTTGACGTTCCGTTCGACCCGAGCTATCTCCAAGCCGTCTGCCGTCTGTTCCGGCGACTCGTCGAATCCACCTTTAACCAATCCGCATTTCGGACATACAGTCAATCCTTCCGGGACGAAATTCCCGCAGTTCTGACACTGCCAGTGCTCCTCCATTTCAATAATAGAATTCTTGCCGGCCAGCTCCTATCCTGCATATTTACAAAAAGAAAGTGTGGAGCCGATTTCGTTTATCAATCTGAAGGTTGCGAACCCATAGCAAAATAAACGAAGATACAATACCCCACACCTGATAGATATGGGATAGGTACACAGAAGTGCACCTTGCCATATGCTAACAAGAAAAATGAGTGCTGTTCGTTGTCCTTTGCTATTGAAAATTGCCACATTTTCAGATTAGGACAAGTGCGAAAACACTTTCTGTATGTCTGCCGCTTGCGCGGCAAGACAAAAATAGAAAATTATTTTTCACATTGAACAACACTCATGTAAAAACAGCAGCAAATTACGCCAAAAGTTCCTGAAAATCAATATTGACTTCGAACAATGTTATTTCAATTTGGGAAACTGCGCAGAAACGGTCGCTGTCGATCCGGCAGCCCGCATAGAAACCCATGGGGATCGCGAATAGGGACGCCTGGCAGAACTTCATCACGGCGTCGTGCAGCGCACGGTTCTTGGTGATGAGCGCCCCGATGCGGATGCCGCACTCCGAGTAGCGTTTCGACACCGAGTCGATCAGCACCACGTTTTGCTCGATCCCCTCCAGATGGCAGGCCGAGATGTAGGGCGACCCCGTATATGTACTCGCGGTACACTTCGTCGGAGAAGAGGTACAGGTCGTAGCGCTTCACCAGATCGCGTATCTGCATCATCTCGCGCCGCGTATAGAGATAGCCCGTCGGGTTGTTGGGGTTGCATATCAGGATGCCGCGCGTGCGGTCGTTGATCAGCTCCTCGAACTTCTCGACCGACGGCAGCGCGAGAACCCTTCCTCTATCGAGGCTATCGGTCCGTATCTTTGCCGCCGGCCGATACGGCGAAGGCCATGTAGTTGGCGTAGGCCGGCTCCGGCACTATTATCTCGTCGCCCGGGTTGAGGCACGACATGAAGGCGAAGAGCACCGCCTCGGAACCGCCCGTCGTGACGATGATGTCGTCGGAGGCGTCCAGCCCCACTTGCGGCGTGGGCAGATCGGGCTGGCCGATGTTGAGATGATAGACCTTCACGCCGCGGGCCTTGGCGGCCTCGGCCAGCGGAAAGAGTTTTCGAATCGGCGACTCGGGCATTTCACAGGCCCGAAGGGAAATTTGCGGCATAGCGAGCGGTTTTCGTCTGTGACATCCTCAACGGATCGGATGTGCGGCAAAGATAGCGTTTTTTTCAGCGGATCGGTCGTTTCGCCCGTTCAGTCTTCGATCGTGCGCGACGGGCGGAAGCGCACGGCACGGCGCGCCGGGATCCGCACGGGTGCGCCGGTGCGGGGATTGCGTCCCATACGCTCGGGGTAACGGACGGTCGAAAACGTCCCCAGCCCCGTCAGCAGAATCTTCTCATCGCCGCGCAACGCCTCGACGGCGACCTTGACGAACGCATTGAGCGCCTTCACGGCATCGATCTTCGAAAGCCGCGCCTCACGGGCCACGGCCTCCGCCAATTGAGATTTGTTCATAACAGAGAGGGTATAAAGGTTACAACATTCTTCGTCTCGAAATCCTAACCGTATCCGACAAAGTTAATAAAAATTTCCCGAACATCCGTTTCGACCTTTTTCCCCGCCGGCAAAGGGAGACCGCGACCGCACGGGCGACGCACGGCAGGAACACGGACAACGGGCAAGCAGCCGGTCGGAACCGCGGCCGCAAACGGCCGTTCAGGAAGGCCGTGCGCCGACCGCCGCACGCCGGAAGGGCGCGGGGCGAAATCCCGGCCGGAATTTGGTAAAATGGAAATAAGGTGCTACTTTTGTCGCCGGAAAGATGGCAGAGCGGTCGATTGCGGCGGTCTTGAAAACCGTTGAACCGAGAGGTTCCGGGGGTTCGAATCCCTCTCTTTCCGCAAACCAAAATCCATGGTGAAGGCAGAGGACGTGTCCTCTGCCTTTTTCGTTCGAAGCGTCACCGACTTCACAACAGACCGGTGCAGGACCGCCCGCGGCAGCGCAGGGAAAGACGAGCGAAGCGACGTCAACTCCGAAAACACCTCCCCGACAAAAATCCTCCGATATAATTCCGACCATTAGCAGGGATATCTGCGCACTCGCTCACGTTCCGCGCACCCTCACCGTATCCCTCCCCGAAAGGCGGATTCGCTCATGACAGGGGTTGCGGAGCGAAACACGTCGATCCCGAAAACGGCGCCCCCTCATCCTGAGGAAAATCCCGAAGCGACGTTACAGAAGCCAAGAGAACAAAAAATCAGATAAAGATCAATGAAATTTAATTTTCAACTATTTACAGATGATACAAGCACTATTGAGTAACAATCCCAATGTCCGACATTTCGTCGCCCCCCCCTCAGCTTGTTTTCGCAAAACAGTACAAAAAAGAGATTGCAAATTCTGCAACCTCTTGATTTTATGAGCTGTTGACGAGGCTTGAACTCGTGACCTCTTCCTTACCAAGGAAGTGCTCTACCACTGAGCTACAACAGCGATCGCCTTAAAAAGCGTTGCAAAAATAAGCAACAATTTCGAATTGGCAAAAAAAATCGCGGCTTTTCACGATTTATTTATATCTTTCGTTAGATTTGCGGAACGGAACCGCACAACTATCAACCCGCAACAATGAAAAAGATACTTATTATCGGCGCCGGAGGTCAGATCGGATCGGAACTGACGACCTACCTGCGTGGTATTTACGGCTCGCGCAACGTCGTGGCCACCGACGTACGTGAATGCAAGGCGCTGGGGGCCGACGGCCCGTTCGAAGTGCTCGACGCACTCAACGCCACGTCGGTAGCCTCAGTCGTCGCCCGACACGAGATCGACACGATCTTCAACCTCGTGGCCCTGCTGTCGGCCGTCGGCGAGCGCAACCCCCAAATGGCGTGGCACGTCAACATCGGCGCCTTGATGAACTCGCTCGAGGTGGCGCGCCAGCACCATTGCGCGCTCTTCACCCCCAGCTCGATCGGGGCGTTCGGCCCCTCGTCGCCCAAAGTCCGCACGCCGCAGGACACGGTCATGCAGCCCACGACGATCTACGGCATCTGCAAGGTGACGGGAGAGATGCTGGGCAACTACTACCACCACAAATACGGCGTCGATACCCGTTCGATCCGTTTTCCGGGCATCATTTCGAACGTCACGCTGCCGGGCGGCGGTACGACCGACTATGCCGTGGAGATCTACTACGAAGCGATTCGAAGCGGCCGTTACACCTGCGCCGTGCCCCACGACGTCTACATGGACATGATCTACATGCCCGACGTGCTGCGCGCCTGCGTGGAACTGATGGAGGCCGACCCCGCGCGGCTGCGCCACCGCAACAGTTTCAACATCGCCTCGATGAGCTTCACGCCCGACATCATCGCCGCCGAGATCCGCAAGCGCATCCCCTCGTTCACGATGGACTTCAACATCGATCCCGTCAAGGAGGAGATCGCCCGCAGCTGGCCCGACTCGCTCGACGACACCTGCGCCCGCGAGGAGTGGGGCTGGCGTCCCGAATGGGATCTTTCGCGGATGACCGACGACATGCTCGCCGCGATCCGCAGCCGGACGGCGCATCCCCGCCACGCCTGACATACGACCCTCGCCGTCAGAGACGCCGGAGACGACGAGTCCTCGACGGGAACTTTTCGATAAGCCGAGTACAGAGCCGCGCTCGCCCGGGCCATGCCGAGGCGAGAAAAGGAACACGAATGTGAACGATTTTCCGGCCGTTCCCGTTTTTCGGAATCGCCGTTTACTAAATTTTTTATATATTTGTAAGACTTTAAAACCACTAATCCCATTCGGACCATGACGCAATCCAATGTAAGGGCCGCATTCGAGCGGCATTTCAATACCCACGGAACACTCTACGCCTCGGCGGGACGCATCAACCTGATCGGCGAACACACCGACTACAACGGCGGCTTCGTCTTCCCGGGTGCCGTCGACTGCGGCATCACGGCGATGATCCGCCCCAACGGCACCGACCGCGTGCGCGCCTACGCCGTCGATCTGGACTCCTATGCGGAGTTCGGCTTGCGCGAGGAGGACAAACCCTCCGAGTCGTGGGCCCGCTACATCTTCGGCGTCTGCCGCGAAATCCAGAAGCGCGGCGGCCGCATCGGCGGCTTCGACACCGCCTTTTCGGGCGACGTACCGCTGGGTGCCGGCATGTCGTCGTCGGCAGCGCTGGAGTCGACCTACGCGTTTGCGCTGAACGATCTTTATGCGCTGGGCATCGACAAGTTCGAACTGGCACGCATCGGTCAGTCGACCGAGCACAACTACTGCGGCGTGAAGTGCGGCATCATGGACCAGTTCGCCTCGGTCTTCGGCAAGAAGGGTTGTCTGATGCGGCTCGACTGCCGTTCGATGGAGTTCGAATACTTCCCCTTCGATCCCGTCGGTTACAAGCTCGTGCTGCTCGATACGGTCGTCAAGCACGAACTGGTCGGCTCGCCCTACAACCGCCGGCGCGAGTCATGCGAGCGCGTGGCGAAGATGCTGGGACAGGAGTTTCTGCGCGGCGCCACGATGGAGCGGCTCGATGCGATCCGCGATGAGATCTCCGACGAAGACTACCGCCGTGCACGCTTCGTGATCGGCGAGGAACGGCGTGTGCTCGACGTCTGCGACGCCTTGCAGCGTGGCGACTACGCCACCGTCGGGGAGCGGATGTACGCCACGCACGAGGGGTTGTCGAAGGACTACGAAGTATCGTGCGAGGAGCTCGACTTCCTGGTCGACGTGGCCCGCGAATGCGGCGTCACGGGGGCACGCATGATGGGCGGCGGCTTCGGCGGCTGCACGATCAACCTCGTAAAGGACGACCTCTTCGCCGATTTCATCGCCACGGCCAAACGCAAATTCACCGAGCGGTTCGGCCACGAACCCAAAGTCTATCCCGTCGTCATCTCGGACGGCGCACATAAAATCGACTGATTCAAACCATCCCGTTACATGAGAAAAACGATCTTCCTTTTCGCTCTGCTCGCCGGCACGCTGTCGCTGCAAGCCCAGAACTACCCCTTGCGCGCCCGCCTGAGCGACCCGAATTCCTTCTCTGTCATCGTCATTCCCGACCCGCAGAGCTACACCAAGTTCGCCGCCAACCAGCCGTTGTTCGAGTTGCAGACGGCATGGATCGCCCGCGAGATCGACTCGCTGCGCATCCTCACGGCGCTCTGCACGGGCGATCTGGTCGAACAGAACGAAACAGCCATCCCGCTGGCCTTCCGCAAGACCGACCAGACCAGCGCCGAGCAGTGGCGGGCCGCGTCGCGCGCCTTCGAGCGGCTCGACAACAAGCTGCCCTACGTCGTCTGCACGGGCAACCACGACTACGGATACACCAAGTCGGAGAACCGCCTGTCGCGCTTCCCCGACTACTTCCCGATGACGCGCAACGAGTGTTGGCGTCACAAAATCGTATCGGTATGCAACAACGCGCACGGAATCCCCACGTTGGAGAACGCCGCCTACGAGTTCCACACCGACACGTGGGGCGATCTGCTGGTCGTATCGCTCGAATTCGCACCGCGCGACGAAGCGATCGAATGGGCGCGCAAACTGGTTGCGGAACCCAGGTACGCGAACACGCGGGTGATCCTGCTGACCCACTCGTTCATCGCATGGAAGGGCAACCGCAAGAAAACGGAGCCCTACGAACTGACCGACGCCAACTACCAGCAGGCGATCTGGGACAAGCTCGTCTATCCGTCGTCGAACATCCGGCTGGTCATCTGCGGCCACGAATGCCACCCCACGACGGACTACTTCGAGACGGTCGGCTTCCGCACGGACAAGAACGCCGCCGGCAAATCGGTTGCGCAGATGATGTTCAACGCCCAGACGGCCGACGGACAGTGGCACGGCAACGGCGGCGACTGCTGGCTGCGCATCCTGGAATTCCTGCCCGACGGACGGACCGTATCGGTGCGGACCTTCTCGCCGATGTTCGCCCTTTCGCCCGTCACCTGCGACAAGGCGTGGCGCACGGCCGACTACGACCAATTCACCTTCGACATGGAATAACCGATCGGCTGAAACGAACATCTGTCGCACAACAACTTATCCTCGGATTATGGCAAAAGAGACTGTACTGATTTCGGGCGGTGCCGGATACATCGGCTCGCATACCGCCGTGGAACTGATCGCCGCCGGATACGACGCGGTCATCATCGACAACCTCTCCAACTCGGAGGCGGAGGCCGTCGAGGGTGTGCGGCGCATCACGGGTGTCGACGTTCCCTTCGAGCGGGTCGACACCTGCGACGAAGCGGCGCTGCGACGTGTCTTCGAAAAATACGATTTCGGCTCCGTCATCCATTTCGCCGCCTACAAGGCTGTCGGCGAGTCGGTCGCCGAACCGCTCAAATATTACCGCAACAACCTCGCGTCGTTCATGAACGTCTGCGCGCTGATGAAGGAGTTCGGCCGGCCGAACATCCTCTTCTCGTCGTCGGCGACGGTCTACGGCGAGCCCGACACATTGCCCGTCACGGAGCAGACGCCCCGCAAACCCGCCACCTCGCCCTACGGCAACACGAAGCAGATGGCCGAAGACATCCTGCACGACTGCTGCGCGGCCTACGAGGGCCTGCACGGCATCGCGCTGCGCTACTTCAACCCCATCGGCGCCCACCCCTCGGCGCTCATCGGCGAACTGCCGCGCGGCGTGCCGCAGAATCTGGTGCCCTACATCACCCAGACGGCCGCCGGACTGCGCGAATGCCTTTCGATCTTCGGCGACGACTACGACACGCCCGACGGCACCTGCCTGCGTGACTACATCGACGTCGTCGACCTGGCCAAAGCCCACGTAGCCGCGGTCGACCGCATGACGCAGCGGCGGATGAAGGAGGCCTACGAGATTTTCAATATCGGCACGGGCACGCCTGTCTCGGTCCTGGAACTGGTGAAGGGCTTCGAACGGGCGAACGGGCTGACGCTCAACTACAAGATCGTCGGGCGACGGGCCGGCGACGTGAAGGCGGTCTGGGCCGACACGCAGCGCGCCAACAAAGAACTGGGCTGGAAGGCCGAACGGCCTCTCGAAGAGACGCTCCGCTCGGCCTGGGCCTGGGAAAAACACGTGCGCGGAATCGAATAATGCGGCAGGAGATGCGCTGGGAGAGGCATTTCGTTCCCTTCACGGGCAAACTGTCCCTGCTGATCCTGCTCGGACTCTTCATCGGGCTGGTCGGCGGCTGGCAGATCGTCGACGGCATGATCGACTACAACCGCATCGACCCGCGGGAACCCTTTTCCGCACGACTCGTTCGGAAGGAGTGCGTGCGCGAAGCGCCGTTTCCCGTACATCGGTTCCATGTATGCCGCTGTTCCGACGGCCGATTCTTCGACTACCGCGTTTACAAGGCTGAATTCGAGAGCTACGAGACGGGCGACACGCTGCGTCTGTTCCTCACGCGGAACGGCTCGAAGATCATTTCCGAATACAACGTCCGGGAAATGGCGATCCGCACCGTAGGCGGCATAGACATCGATCTCTACCTGCTGCCCGCCGCGGCATTTCTGCTGGCCGCCCTTGTGTCGATATGGCTGCTTTACCGCTGCAAACGTTACATGAATGAATTAGGATAAACTCGAAAACCAGATATCGATTTATGAAACCTACACTTTTCGTACTGGCCGCAGGCATGGGCTCGCGCTACGGCGGTCTCAAACAGCTGGACGGTCTCGGCCCCAACGGCGAGACGATCATGGATTACTCGATCTTCGACGCCATCCGCGGCGGCTTCGGCAAGGTGGTCTTCGTCATCCGCAAGGATTTCGAAGCGGATTTTCGCACGAAGATCCTCTCCAAATACGAAAACCACATCCCCGTCGAGGTGGTCTTCCAGTCGGTCGACGACCTGCCCGAGGGCTTCGTCCGCCCCGAAGGACGCACCAAGCCATGGGGTACGAACCACGCCGTGCTGATGGGCAAGGCGGTCATCCGCGAACCGTTCGCCGTCATCAACGCCGACGACTTCTACGGCCGCGACGGCTTCCGCGTACTGGGTCAGTGGCTGTCGAAAGCCGACGGAGAGAACCGCTACTGCATGGTGGGCTACCGCGTGGGCAACACCCTCTCAGAGAGCGGCACCGTGGCGCGCGGCATCTGCCGAACCGATGCGAACAATTACCTGACGGGTGTAGTCGAACGGACGGACATCGCCCGCGTCGACGGCCGCATCACCTTCACGGGCGACGACGGACAGCCGACCACCACCGACAACAATACCCCCGTCTCGATGAACATGTGGGGCTTCACGCCCGACTACTTCCGCTACTCGGAGGAGTATTTCAAGGAGTTCCTGCGCGCCAACATCGACAACCCCAAAGCCGAGTATTACATCCCGCTGATGGTCAACAAACTCATCACCGAAGGCACGGCGACGGTCGAGGTGCTCGACACCACGGCCAAGTGGTTCGGCGTGACCTACGCCGCCGACCGTCAGGGCGTGGTCGACAAAATCCGTGCGCTCGTCGACGCGGGCGAATACCCCGCCAAACTCTTTTAGGGCGATGACCGTCTCGAAAATCAGCACCGAACCCCACGCGCAGGGCGAGATCGAGGTCTTCCGCCTCGCGAACGCCGCGGGGGCCTACGTCGACGTGTGCAACATCGGCGCGGGCGTCACGGCCGTCGTCGTTCCCGACCGCGAAGGGCGCATAGCCGACGTGGCGCTGGGGTACCGCGCCTACGCCGATTACGTCGGCGACGGCGCCTGCTTCGGCAAGACGCCCGGCCGTTTCGCCAACCGGATCGCCGGAGGGCGCTTCACGCTCGACGGCAAGGAGTACCGGCTGGCCGTCAACAACGGCCCCAACCACCTGCACGGCGGCCCGACGGGATTCGCCAACCGCCTGTGGCAGGGTGAAACGACCGGCGACGGCGTGGTCTTCACCCGCACCAGCCCCGACGGCGAGGAGGACTACCCGGGTACGCTCACGGCGCGCATCGCCTATGCGTGGGACGACGACTGCTGCCTGACCGTCCTACTCGAAGCCGCGTGCGACGCACCCACGATCGTCAACCTGACGAACCACTCCTACTGGAACCTCGCGGGCGAGAATGCCGGATCGGTGCTCGGCCACGAGCTGCGGCTCCACGCCTCGCGCTGGCTGCCGACCGACGAAACGCTGATTCCCACGGGCGAACTCGCCGGCGTCGCCGGCACGCCGATGGACTTCCGCACGTCCAAACCGCTCGGCCGCGACATTCGCGCCGATTTCCCCGCATTGCGCTACGGCAAAGGCTACGACAACTGCTGGGCCGTCGACGACTGGCGCGCGGACGAGGAGACGACCGTGGCCGAACTGTACGACCCGAAATCGGGTCGGCGGCTCAGCGTCCGCTCCACACAGCCGGGCGTGCAGGTCTACACGGGCAACTGGCTCGCCGGCTCGCCGCTCTCGAAGAGCGGCCGGCCCTACGCGGACTACGACGGCGTGGCGATCGAGTGCCAGGGTTTCCCCGACGCACCGAACCGCCCCGATTTCCCTTCGGCCGAACTGCGCCCCGGCGAAGCGTACCGCCGGACGATCCGCTTCCGTTTCGACGTCCGTTAACGACGCACCTCATTCCGACGGCCGCAGGCGCACAGCTTGCGGCCGTCGGCTTTTTTTCCTATTTTTGCACGCAAAATTCCGCACTGCCGATGTTGATTCTGTTCGCTGTCCTCTTCGGCGGCATCCTCACGGGCCGCTTGCTGCGCCGCCGACCGCTCCGTGCGCTCGGCAGCGTCATCACGTTCATCATCTGGCTGCTGCTCTTCATGCTGGGAACGGAAGTGGGCGGCAACGAAGAGGTCATGCGGTCGCTGGCCACGCTCGGCGTGCAGGCGCTCGTCCTCTGCACGGGAGCGCTGGCGGGAAGCATCGCCTGCGCCTGGCTGCTGTGGCGGTCGATCGGCGGCAGACGCACCGGCGCGACCGACTCCGCCGCACCCGCTCCGCCGGCCTTCGCCGCACTGCGCGGCAGTCTGGTGATCGTCGCCTTCTTCGCAGCCGGAGCGATTTTCGGCGTCGCGGGATGGATTCCGGCTACCGCAGCCTCCTCGCCCGTAAGCACCTACATGCTCTACGGGCTGATGTTCTCGGTCGGCGTGTCGCTGGGACACGACGCCACGCTCGTCGAACGTATCCGCTCGCTCGACCGCCGCATGGCGCTGCTGCCCCTCTGCACCATCGTCGGAACGCTGGCCGGAGCGGCGCTCGCATCGCCGCTGCTGCACACCGTGCCGCCGGCCGACGCCATGGCCGTCGGCGCGGGATTCGGCTACTATTCGCTGTCGAGCATCTTCATCTCCGAACTGCGCAGCGTCGAACTGGGAACGGTCGCTCTGCTCTGCAACGTCCTGCGCGAACTCTTCACGCTGCTGGCCGCACCGTGGGTAGCGGGCCGTTTCGGGCCGCTGGCCGCGATTTCGTCGGGCGGCGCCACGACCTTCGACACCACCCTCCCGATCCTCACCCGCGTCGCAGGACCGCAGTATGCCGTCGTAGCGATCTTCCACGGCTGCGTCACCGATTTCAGCGTTCCCTTCCTGGTCACGTTCTTCTGTTCGATCTGAAAAAACGGGACGCACCGACCGATGCGTCCCGTCTCAAAAAATCCCGCTTCGCCCCTTATTGCAGCACGGGCGACTCGAAGCCCAGCTTCCGCAAACCGTTCTGCACGTCGGGGTGGCTCATGAAGAGCCGCCACAACAACTCCGAACGGTGGTTCTCGATCATCACCGCGATCGGCCCCTGATCGATGGCCAGATACTTCTGCGGATACCAGTCGTCGGTCTGGCTGAACGCATCGTAGAAGCCGTAAGGCCCCCATACTTTCTCGTGAAGCGGCCCGTAGAGGTAACGCATCACATCCATCGACTCCTCGGGCGTGTAGACGATCGACGAAAGCGCCGCCGTGGGGGCGATCACGCCGCGATCCTCGCGCTCGACGGGAGCGTGCGCCGCATACCCCGCCGTCGAATAACTGGCCGTCAGCCCCCAGCAATCCTTGCCGTAACCCTTGTAGTGCCGGGGATTGCGGATGCAGTAGGCACGGTTGATGAGCGAATAGTCGCGCATCTCGCCGAAATAGTCCTCGCAGTAGTCGTCTCTCAGCCCGCGCGGATCCAGCCCGAGGAAGGAGTAGTGCGCCCAGAAGAGCGGACCGGCCTCGACGCCCTGATACCGCAGGCGGAGGCGGTAACCCTCGACCTCGTGCTCGTCGACGATCGCCCCGTTCTCGGCCCACCCCTCGGTATAGACCTCGCGGTCGATCGGATAGGTCGGCGAAGCGGCCGCCAGAATATACATCACCAGACACTCGTTGAACCCGTGTACGGCGAAATTCATCTCCCACCCGTATTCGGGACTCCAATGCCAGTAGAGGACGTTCTGCCCGTTGCGATACCACGACCACTCGACGCCGCGCCACAACGTATCGATACGCTGTGCGAGCGCCTGCTCGCGCTCGTTGCCCTGCGCGAAATACTGATGCGCGGCCAGCAGCCCCTGCACCAGAAAGGCCGTCTCCACCAGATCGCCTCCGTTGTCCTTCTTGCCGAAGGGTTTCACGCGGCCCGTCCGGCCCTCGATCCAATGGGGCCAGGCGCCGTGGAAGCGGTCGGCACGTTCGAGGAACGAGACGATGCGTTCGAAGCGTTCGATCCCCTGTTCACGGGTGACGTAGCCGCGCTCCATACCGGCGATAAGCGCCAGAATACCGAAGCCGCTGCCGCCCGTCGTCACGACCGTCTCGTCGTTTTCGGGATAGATGCCGTCCATGTTGATCCGTTCGCACGCAAGGCCGCTGTTGGGCTCGGCGCCCGACCAGAAATAATCGAACGTACGCCGCTCGACGCTGTCCAGCAACGCCTCGTCCGAAAGCGTCGCTGCGGGACGCTGCGCGCAGCCCGCGACGACGCCCGCCAGAGCGAGCGCCGCCATGGCCGCCGTAATCCGTTTGATCGTCTTCATGCCGCGAAGGTTATTTCAGGGTGAAACTTGCCTGCTTCACCGCGTCGCTCGCGCCGCCGATCATCACGTCGAACTCGCCCGGCTCTGCCACGTACCGCAGGTCGAAATCGTAATATTTGAGCAGCGAGACGTCGATCGTAAAACTTACGTCGCGGCTCTCGCCCGCTTTGAGCGCCACGCGCTGGAAGCCTTTGAGCTCCTGCACGGGACGGGTCGACGAACCCACCCTGTCGCGGATGTAGAGCTGCACGACCTCCACGCCGTCGCGCCGGCCGCTGTTCGTCAGGCGCACGGTGGCCTCGATCGACCCGTCGGCGGTCATCTCCGACGCCGAAAGGCGCACGTCGCCGTAGTCGAAGGTCGTATACGACAGACCGTAGCCGAAGGGATAGAGCGGCGTGTTGGGCACGTCGAGATAGTTGCTGCGGAACTTCTCGAACTTGTCGCCCAGCAGCGGACGTCCCGTATTCTTATGGTTGTAGAAGAGCGGTATCTGCCCCACGCTGCGCGGGAAGGTCGCGGGAAGTTTGCCCGACGGGTTGACGTCGCCGAAGAGTACGTCGCCGATCGCCTCGGCCGCCTGCGTGCCGCCGAACCATACGTTGAGCATCGCAGGCACGTGCTCGGCCTCCCATTCGAGCGTCAGCGGGCGCCCCGTGAAGAGTACCAGCACGACGGGTTTGCCCGTCGCCACGAGCGCCTTCAACAACTCCTGCTGCACGTCGGGAATGCCGATCTGCGACCGGCTGCTGCTCTCGCCGCTCATCTCCGAAGCCTCGCCCAGCGCGGCGACCACCACATCGGCCTCGGCCGCCGCGGCGAGCGCCTCGTCGAGCAACTGCTTGTCGGTGCGGCCGTCGCGCGGAATATCGCGCCCGAACATCGTGGCATAGCGCTCCTGCTCCTCGTCGCGGATCACGTTGCTGCCCTTGGCATAGACGATCTTCACCCCTTCACCGGCCACCTGCTGCAACCCTTCGACGAGCGTCAGCGGCTTCGTAAGGTCGGTAGCGACGCTCCACGTGCCGGGCATGTTCGCGCGCGAAGCGGCCAGCGGGCCGACCACGGCGATCGTTCCCTCGCGCCGGAGCGGCAGCACGTCGCCTTCGTTTTTCAACAGTACGAAGCTCTCGCCCGCGATACGGCGCGCCTCGGCGCGGTGTGCGGGCGTATAGATCTGCGTGGCGGCGCGCTGCGGATCGCAGTAACGGTAGGGATCGTCGAAAAGTCCCAACTTGAATTTCGCTTCGAGCACCAGGCGGCACGCGCGGTCGATATCGGACAGCGGGATACGCCCCTCTTCGAGCGACTGCTGCAAGGTTCCCAGATAACCCTCGCTCACCATGTCCATGTCGACACCCGCCTCGACGGCGCGCGCCGACACCTCTTTCAGATCGCCCAGACCGTGCGCGATCATCTCGTAGATGCCCGTGTAGTCCGTGACGACGAAGCCCTTGAAGCCCCACTGCTCGCGCAGCACGGTGGTCATCAGCCAGCGGTTGGCCGTGGCGGGAATCCCGTCGACCTCGTTGAACGACGCCATGACGCTGCCCACGCCTGCCTCGACGGCCGCCTTGTAGGGCGGGAAATATTCGTTGTACATGCGCTGGCGGCTCATATCGGTCGTATTGTAGTCGCGTCCCGCTTCGGCAGCACCGTAGAGAGCATAGTGCTTCACGCATCCCATGATCTCGTCGGTGGCAAAATGCATCGGATCACGCCCCTGATAGCCGTAGACGAACGACCGCGCCACAGCGCTGCCGAGGAAGGGATCTTCGCCGATGCCCTCCGACGCACGTCCCCAGCGGGGATCGCGCGCAATATCGACCATCGGGGAGAAAGTCCAGCAGATACCGGCGGCACTCGCCTCGACGGCCGAAATACGGGCCGCACGCTCGACGGCCTCCATGTCCCACGTGGCCGTCAGGCCGAGCGGAATAGGAAAGGTCGTCTCATAACCGTGGATCACATCCATGCCGAAGATCAGCGGAATACCCAGACGGCTCTCCTCGACGGCGATGCGCTGCACGTCGCGGATCTTCTCCACCCCCTTGATATTGAACAGACCGCCCACCTCGCCGCGGCGGATCTTCTCGGCGATGTCGCTGCTCTTGGCCTGACCCGTGGTGATGTCGCCCGCACTGGGCAGGTTGAGCTGGCCGATCTTCTCTTCGAGGGTCATGCGGCGCATCAGCGCGTCGACATACTGCTCCATCGTAGCGCCCGCAGGCTTCTCGACGGCGACGGCCGCGCCGAAGAGCACGATGCCCAGCAGGGTAATGAGTGTTTTTTTCATATCGTAATCTCTGTTTTTTATGGTATAATATTTCGCTTCCCGAAAAACGGAGTTTCACGGTCGCGGATCACTTGCGGCGGCACGCGTCAACTGCCCGCCTCGACCGTAAATCCGAGTTCGGCGAGTCCCCTCTGCACATCCTTATCGGACATGAACAGGTTCCACGGCAATCCCGTGCGGTAGTTTTCGATCATCACCACGATCGGGCCCTGATCGATGGCGATGTGCATTCCTCTGTCGAACCAGCCGGTCGTGAGATCGAAGGCGTCGATAAACCCGTAGTCGCTCCACAACTTGTCGCCCAGTTTATAGTAGAAGAAGCGCAGTGCGGCCATCGACTCGTCGGGCGTGTAGGGCATCGACGACAAGGCTGCCGTGGGGGCGATGACTCCCCGGTCGTTCGTCGGCGACGAGGCGGTGTAGCCGTCGGGAATATCGCTGGCCGTCAGTCCCCAGCAGTCGGCGCCGTAACCGGCATACCCCTTGGGGTTGTCTACGCAATACGCGTAGTTGATCCGGGTATGGTTGCACACCTGCTCCCAATAGTCGGCATAGGCATCGGAGAGTCCCCGGGGATTCAGCCCCAGGAAGGAATACTGGGCCCAGAAAAGGGGGGGCCTCCGTAATCCTCGCCCAGCGGCAGCACGGTA